>Ga0265328_10000022_pt1 | contig 125567 bp, 117 predicted proteins | sample 41624metaG_FD_202086 | JGI IMG/M metagenome (GOLD analysis project Ga0265328, IMG submission 202086) | Rhizosphere microbial communities from Carex aquatilis grown in University of Washington, Seatle, WA, United States - 4-16-24 metaG | ecosystem: Host-associated > Plants > Roots >...
TGTCGCGCTGGCGACGCGCGGGCTTGAATTGGCGTAACTCTCTATGATTTACGGCTACGCCAGAGTTTCCACAGACGGCCAAAGCGTCGATGCGCAAGTAAAGCAGTTGCGCTCCGCCGGAGCCGAGAAGGTTTTCAAGGAGACGGCCAGCGGCGCGAGGAGCGACCGCGCCCTGCTTCGGGGTGCGATTGCTGCCCTTGGCGAGGGCGACACGCTCTTGGTGACGCGCCTTGACCGGCTGGCGCGCTCGACGCGCGACCTCTTGAACACGCTGGCGCAGATCGCCGACAAGGGCCCGGGCTTCCGTTCGCTCGCCGACGCATGGGCGGACACCACGACCGCGCACGGGCGCTTGATGCTCACCGTCTTGGGCGGCTTGGCCGAGTTCGAGCGCGACCTGATACGCGCCCGCACCTGCGAGGGACGCGAGCGCGCCAAGGCGCGCGGCGTCCATATGGGGCGACCCCCTGCCCTCACGCGCCATCAGCGCGAGGAAGCCTTGCGCGATCTTGCCAAGGGCAACGCGACGCAGGCCGACATCGCGCGGCGGTTCAATGTGTCGCGGAGCACGATTTCGAGGCTTGGATAATCGACATGTTTGAATTGAAAACGCTCACTGATTATTCGGATGAATCTTTGTTGGCAGAGATACGTCGCGTCGCGTCCGAATTTAAAGGGCGGCGGCTAACACTGGAGGAATTCGACCGTCTCTCCCGTGTTCACTCCACGACGCTAAGAAATCGATTTGGTTCGTGGCCAAATGCTCTGGATAGAGCTGGAATCAGCGAAAGCCTTGCCGCTCGCCGACGGCCAAATGTAACACGCGAAACGCTGCTTGAAGCAATTAAGGACTATGCAAGAGAATTTGGTGAATCACCAAAAGTCGATGACATCGCTAAACGTCTTGATCTGCATAAGACCAGCATACCCCGCAAGTTCGGTAAGTGGCCAGACCTATTGAGGGAAGTTGGGCTGCTGTCAGTTCCTTTAGGCAGGCGGTATACGGACGAAGAGTGTTACGAGAATCTCGTGGAACTTTGGACGCACTACGGACGGCAACCCAATTTTCGTGAATTAAATTGCGCGCCCTCTCGCGTTGGTTCTAAGGCTTACGTGCTTCGATGGGGCGGCTGGAGAGCGGCGCTCGAAGCGTTCATAAGCTACATCAATCAATCGCCTTCCGTTTCGCAGAGCGAAGTCGGCACGGTATCCGAACCGCCGCAACTTTCCGCAGATTCTTTGAGCGCGCCTCTCGCCAACGAACCAAGATCGATCAGTTTGGCCTTGAGGTATAAGGTTTTATGCCGTGACCGCTTCCGACGCCAAATATGCGGGCGGTCACCCGCCAAGGACATTGGCGTTGAATTGCATGTTGATCACGTCCTTCCTTGGTCGAAGGGAGGACAAAACACGGAGGAAAATCTCCGTGTTTTGTGTTTCGATTGCAACCTTGGCAAGGGCGCAAAATATGAAAATGTAACGCCTTTTGACGTTCCATAATGAGCGGTCATCAGAATCAAATCATTCCAATCCGGGCCGTTGCGACATCGTCTCGTTCTCCCGTGCGCGGCGTGCCGCCAAGCGATCATTCGAACCGACCCGCCCCCTCAACTCGGCGGGTCGACCCCAATGCGGATCTTCGGGCCGCCGTAGCGCGGGGCGTGGCCGGTCTCGGCTTCGACCACGGCCACGGCCACCAAGCGAGAGACGATTTCGCGCAGGCGGGCGTTCGCCGTTTGACGTATTGGGACGTCCTTCGCCTCGAAACCTTGGAAGGAAAGACCGTTGGCCCCGGCAGCGCCGCGGGAACGCGCAAGCCCAAGCGCCAGCCGCGCCGTCCCTCGTCGAGCCCGGCCGGCTCAGCCCCCGCTGAGCTTGTCGACCTTCTTGTTCAGCTCGTCCAATTGCCGCTTCAATTCGTCGACTTCCGTCTGCGCCTTGGCCACGGTTTCGGCCTCCTCGCCGGCGGCGACGGCCTGGCCCGCCTCCGGCGTGAGCCCGAAGGGATTGAACATGCTCAGCGCCTGACGAAACACCAACATGTTCTTGCGGGCCTGCTCCTCCATCGCCGCGAAGGCCGCCCGCGTCGGCTCGCCGAAGGGGGCGGCGCCCAGCGCCATGTTGAACTGGTCGCGGAATTTCTGCTGATCGCGGGTCAGTTTGTCGATCGAGAATTCGAGATAGCTCGGGACCAGCATCTGCATCGAGTCGCCATAGAAGCGGATCAGCTGACGCAGGAAGGAGATCGGCAGCAGCGCTTGCCCGTCCTTGCCCTCCTGCTCGAAAATGATCTGGGTCAGCACCGGCCGAGTGATGTCCTCGCCGCTCTTGGCGTCGCTGACGACGAAATCCTCGCCGCGCTTGACCATGGACGCCAGATCCTCAAGCGTCACGTAAGTGCTTGTTCCCGTGTCGTAAAGCCGGCGGTTCGCGTATTTTTTGATCGTCGTGGGTTTCTTTTCGCTGGTCATGACGCGCGCCACTGAGCCTTTTGGTTTTTTGCGCAAAGGCGTCTCCGCCTCCGCGAACTGCCACTCCAGGGACAAACGATAGGCGCAAATGCCCCCCTGCGGCAATATTTTCGTCGCAACCCGCTTTCGCTTCGCGCCAAACCGTGCAAAACGAGCCTGTGGCCGCCGGCCCAGGGCGCGCGGCGCCCCCGCCGCATTCGTTTCGCGGCTGGGGCGACCGCCCGGCGCGGCCAAGGCATTAGGCCAACATTGAGGAGATTCACATGACGACCGAAATCGTGATCGTATCCGCGGCGCGGACCGCCGTCGGATCGTTCAACGGCGCCCTCGGCGGCGTTCCCGCCCACGACCTCGGCGCCGCCGTCGTCAAGGCAGCGCTGGAGCGCGCCAAGGTCGCCGCGGCCGAGGTCGACGAAGTGATCCTCGGCCAGGTGCTCGGCGCCGGATACGGCCAGAACCCGGCCCGGCAAGCCGCCATCAAGGCCGGCATTCCGGACGGCGCCACCGCCTTCGGCGTCAATCAGGTCTGCGGCTCGGGCCTGCGCGCCGTGGCCTTGGCCGCCCAGCAGATCATCGCGGGCGACGCGAGAATCGTCGTCGCCGGCGGCCAGGAGAGCATGTCGCTCGCCACCCATGCCGCGCATCTGCGCAACGGCACGAAGATGGGCGAGGTCAAATTCGCCGACACGATGATCGTCGACGGCCTCACCGACGCCTTCAACAACTACCACATGGGCATCACCGCCGAGAACGTCGCGGCCAAATGGCAGATTTCGCGCGCCGAGCAGGACGCCTTCGCGGTCGCCTCGCAGAACAAGGCCGAGGCGGCTCAGAAGGCCGGCAAGTTCAAGGACGAGATCGTCCCCTACGTCATCGCCGGCAAGAAGGGCGACGTGACGGTCGACCAGGACGAATACATCAAGCACGGCGTGACGCTGGAAGGCGTCACCAAGCTGCGCCCGGCCTTCACCAAGGACGGCACGGTGACGGCGGCCAACGCCTCGGGCATCAACGACGGCGCCGCGGCGCTGGTCGTCATGAGCGCCGACGAGGCCAAGAAGCGCGGCCTGACCCCGCTGGCCCGCATCGCCGCCTGGGCGACGGCCGGCGTCGATCCGACCGTGATGGGCTCCGGCCCGATCCCGGCGACCCGCAAGGCGCTGGAGCGGGCCGGATGGAAGATCTCCGACCTCAACCTCATTGAGGCCAACGAGGCCTTCGCGGCGCAGGCGCTGGCGGTCAACAAGGATCTCGGCTGGGATCCGTCCATCGTCAACGTCAATGGCGGCGCGATCGCCATCGGCCATCCGATCGGCGCCTCGGGCGCGCGCGTGCTGACGACGCTGCTGCACGAACTCGTCCGCCGCGGCGGCGGCAAGGGCCTCGCGACGCTGTGCATCGGCGGCGGCATGGGCATCGCGCTGGCGGTGGAGCGGTAAGAGCGACATCGGGCGGTCGGCGGTCGGAGAAAACCGATCGCCGACCCACGACTGGCGCATTCAAAAAAATTTAACCAAAGGGAGAAACGACAGTGAGCAGAACAGCGGTTGTGACCGGCGGCACGCGCGGCATCGGCGAGTCCATTTCCAAGGCGCTCAAGGCGGCGGGCTACAAGGTCGCCGCGACTTACGCCGGCAACGACGAAGCCGCCAACAAGTTCAAGGCCGAGACGGGCATCAACGTCTATAAATTCGACGTGTCCGACTATGATTCCTGCGCCGCCGGCATCGCCGCGATCGAAAAGGATCTGGGACCGGTCGAGATTCTCGTCAACAACGCCGGCATCACCAAGGACCGCCTCTTCCACAAGATGGATCTGGCGCAGTGGAACGCCGTCATCGGCACCAATCTGAATTCGCTGTTCAACGTGACGCGCCAGGTCATCAACGGCATGCGCGACCGCGGTTTCGGCCGCATCGTCGTGATTTCGTCGATCAACGGCCAGAAAGGCCAGGCCGGCCAGACCAACTATTCGGCGTCGAAGGCCGGCGACATCGGTTTCGTCAAGGCGCTGGCGCAGGAAAGCGCCGCGAAGGGCGTCACCGTCAACGCCATCGCGCCGGGCTACATCGCCACGGAGATGGTGAAGGCCGTGCCGCAGGACGTGCTCGACAAGCACATCATCCCGTTCATCGCCGTCGGCCGCCTCGGCGAGCCGGAGGAGATCGCCCGCGCCGTGGCCTTCCTCGTCTCCGACGACGCCGGCTTCATCACCGGCTCGACGCTGACGATCAACGGCGGGCAGTATTTGACGTGAGGTTTTGCGTTGCGCTGGCGGCTGTCGAGCCGCCGGCGGCGGCTTGAATTGTTTTGGAAGCAAGACTATGCATCGTGATCTAAAGTTCTCCGGGATGCTTCTCATGCGCATAAGTCCAAGCGGCCAGGTCACGATCCCGGCGGCCCTGCGGGAAAAAGCGGGCCTCACCCCGGAGACCGAGGTCGAGATAGAGCTTGACGGGGACGCTCTGCGCATCGTCAAGGCGCGAAAGCCCGCCACACCTGGGCGCGGCGAGCAGATCGTCGAACATTTGCGCGGGCGCGCGACGGCCGGCATGACGACGGACGAAATCTTGTCGATGACGCGCGAGAGATGAGCGACACCCTGATCGACACCTGCGTGCTGCTGGATGTGCTCACCGAGGATGAGCAATGGGGCGCTTGGTCTGGCGAGGTCATCAGGCAGGCGGGAGAACGCGGACGGCTGGTCATCAACAAGGTTATTTATGCGGAAGTCTCAATGGGGTTCAAACGCATCGAAGAGGTCGACGCGGCGTTGCCGGTCGAGCTCTTCGCGCGGGAAGATATTCCCGATCAGGCTGCCTTTTTGGCCGGCAAGGCGTTTCTCGCCTATCGCCGCCACGGCGGGGCCAAGACGTCGCCGCTGCCGGATTTTTTCATCGGCGCGCACGCGATGGCGAGAGGCCTGCGTTTGGCGACGCGCGATGCGGCGAGGTTTCACACCTATTTCCCTGGCGTCGAATTGATTGCTCCGCAGTGACTTTACCGCGATGCGACCGTTGACCCGGTTTTTCCGGCTCCAAAGCACATGGATGGAGAATACGGCGCAAATGGCGGTGTGCTCGACCAGCGCATCACATCGCCCTCGGCCGCCTCGGCGGGTCGAAGGAGATCGCCCGCGCCGTGGCCTTCCTCGTCTCCGACGACGCGGGGTTCATCACGGGGTCCACGCTGACGATCAACGGCGGGCAGTATTTGACGTGACGGATCGTCTGCGGCCCTGAGGATTGCGCTTGGCGGGAAAACAGAGCGCCGCCAAGCGTAAACGGCTGATAATGAACGGCTGCCGCCTTGTTTCTTTTGCAAAGCCATCCTTGGAGTCAATATCTGAAAATTGGTTCCACTCGGCCGAAACTCGCGCGAAAGCCACCTGCTTTCTACCGCCCCTCCAGCGCACCGACCCGATCCGCGATGGCGCCCAACTCCTGCTCCATCCGCGTCTCGAAATGGGTGAACCTCCCCATCAATTCGGATTTGAGCATCAGTTCCAGATCGTCGCGCAATTCCGTCACACGCCGCTCCACGCGTCGCGAATATTCGACGTTGCTGAGACAGAGTGTCCGGACGTCGCCGACCTCGCGCCGCAGTTCGGCCTGCTCCTGTCGGATGAGCCGTAGCTGCTCGAGCACCAGATTTTCCACCTCCGCCATATTCGCATCCTTCGACGGAACGCCAGCCCCAACTTCAAGGGGTTTTTTATCATATGTGCTCGGGTTCGTCTTGCGCTACCCGCGTTCAGCTCATGGAATGCCGCCGGGCCGCCGACTTTTTGGCTAAAGCTCTCCCCGCAGCGGGCTCTGCGCGGCGAGACATTCCGCGCGCCTTTCTCTCGCGTTCGCGCCGACGGGCGCGCGGCGCGGGATTGGCGGATTGCGCCAATGCGGCGAGAGCAAATACGAGCAGGCGCTACTGGCCACTTGAAAGCTTGATCCGCGATCTTTAATTTCCCTAAAGTTGCGTTGGCCGCTTCGCAGCGCCTGAGAGCCGAACCCATGCTCATCGAAAGAGTGCGAGAAAGAGCCGAGCTGATCGCGCAAATCGGAAAGCTCGCCATTGAGAAGGCGCACAGCGCGGGCGGGGCCGCCTATTACATGGATGCGCGTCTCGGCGACGGGATCATCAAAGAGCTGCCCGACGGAACCCGACAAAATATAAGATACGACGAAAATTGGAATGAAATCGTCCTGGAAACCCATGGCGAGCGGAGCTGACGACGACGGGAGATGCACCCCGCGCTGCACGATCATCGGGGGGGCCGAACGGGTCCGGCAAGTCGTCCATCTATTCGTTGATCGATCCGCCGGGCGAATATGTCAGCGCCGATCTTTTCGCCAAATCCCTCAATCCGGTAAATCCGGAGGCAGCTTCCTTGCCGGCTGGCAGGATCGCGATCCGCCGCCTGGACGATCTAATGTCCCAAAGGGCCAGTTTCGCTTACGAAACCATGCTGAGCAGTCGCCAGGCGATGAATGTGATGCGTCGGGCCCGCCGAGAACACTATCAAGTCGGTCTCGCCTTCGTCGTGCTACAGGCGCCCGAACTGAACGTGGCGCGCGTTCGCCAACGCGTCTTCGAGGGCGGCCACGATATTCCAACGGGAACGATTCTCCGCCGCTACGAACTCGCTGTTTCAAGTCTGGCCGAGGCCATTCCCATCGCTCATGAAACGGTCGTATTCGACAATACCGCGGTAACGCCCGTCAGCCTGATCGAGATTCGCAAGGGCGTCGTCATGCGCAACGCGCTCGAGGCGTCCGTAGGCCTCCATGTCCGAATTGCACAAGTCGTCGCCACTGCTCTCAATTGCGAGATGCGCGAGCTGCTCGTGGCGTCGGGGCGGTAACGCTGGGGCGATCTTGCGCGTTCTCCGGATCGCTGCCGTTTCTCTTACGATTATGTCATTGTTTGCATGGCGGAGCATTCCCGGCGTGCAATCACTGACTTGGCCCCGCCGGGCGCGACTGGCGAACACGCCCTTCCTGGCTCGACTCTTCCCCCCGCTTGCCCTTAACTTTGCAAAAGCGCGTAAGGATTCGCCGCGACCGGAGGGGAAAAATGCAGCTCGTTCATAGCCCGATGCGGCTCGTTCTGCTGGTGGTCGCGTTGGTGGCGATTTATTTCGCCGGGCGTTTCGCCGGGCGCGTCAAGGAAGATCCGCCGGACATGGGCGCGATTTCGTTCGCACTGGAGCATGAGGCGGCCGAACTCAACGCGACGCTGCCCGAACAGGTCAGCGAGACGATGCGTCTGGACAAAGCGACCACGGGGCCGGGCAACGCCTTCACCTATGTCTATACGATCGTCGACGACGACGCGGCGAAGGCCTTGCAGCGCGATTTCGTGCAGTTGAACAAATTGAAGAAACAGCTGCAGGAGCGCGTCTGCACGATGATGCCGGAATATCGCGCGCGCGGCACGATCGTCGGCTATTCGCTACGCGACGCCGCCGGCGCGACGCTGGCGGAAATCACCGTCAATCCGCGCGATTGTTCGTGAACCCGCGCGCCCGCCCCGCCTTGCTCCGTTCCTAGGCGGCTTGTATAAGCGCGGCGCTTTCAACTTTCTCCAACGAACGAGACGCGCGCCCATGGCGATCGAACGCACTTTCTCCATCCTCAAGCCCGACGCGACGCGCCGCAACCTCACCGGCGCGGTCAACGCTCTCATCGAGAAGGCCGGCCTGCGCATCGTCGCGCAAAAGCGCGTGCATCTGACGCGCGCGCAAGCCGAGACCTTCTACGCCGTCCATAAGGAGCGCCCCTTTTTCGGCGAGCTCGTCGAGCAGATGTCGGCGGCGCCAGTCGTCGTGCAGGTGCTCGAGGGCGAAGGCGCCATCGCGCGCTATCGCGAAGTGATGGGCGCGACCAATCCCGCCAACGCCGCGCCGGGCACGATCCGCAAGGAGTTCGCGCTCAACGTCGGCGAGAACACCGTGCACGGCTCCGATGCGCCGGAAACCGCCGCCATCGAAATCGCGCAGTTCTTCTCGGGCAACGAGATCGTCGGCTAATCGTAGCTGGTTGGCTCGGCGGTCTTCGCCGGAGCCACCCGTCATTGCGAGCGCAGCGGAGCAATCGAGGCCCCAGGGCGCGGTCTCTGGCTGCGTCCGCCTCAACCCCACATGACGCCGGCGCGGCCCTGGATTGCTTCGCTTCGCTCGCAATGACGAAACCAAGTTTCCGCAAGATATGGAGCGCGGTCGCCTCAAGCGCACTCCGCGAAATGGGCTCGCATCACGCGGTCGCGATAGGCGACGAGATTGGGATGCGCTTCGGCCGCCCTGCGGATCGGCGAGACCCACACCGGGGCGAGAACGCCGGCGACGAAAGCGAAGAGCGCCGCAGGGCTTTTCGCCGAAAAAATACGGCTTGTCGCCGAGCAGCGTCGCCAGCGTCTCGACGTCGCGGATGGCGCGCGCATTGGCCTCCGCGTCGGAAAAGCGTCTCGCGCCTTGCGCTTTCAGCGCGCTCGCGACCTTGCGCCGGACCATCGCGCGGACGATCGGCCGCAGCGGCGCCGGCGCGGCGTCGAACAGCTTCGCCGGGCCGCGCGCGAAATTGCCGTCGTCGAGCCAACCGCCGCGCATGACGAACCAATAGAGATGATCCTCTCGCAAATTTTCTCGGCGGCCCAGGCGACGGCGCGCTGCTCCGGCGTGAGACCCGCAACGAAATCGACGCCATGCGCCTATTCGAGACGCCAGCGGATCAGCGTCGAATCCGCGACGATCGTCCCGTCGTCGTCGACGTAGGGAAGCTTGCCCCGCGGCGCGCGCGAGAAGCCTCAGCGGTACTCTCGGTAGGCGAGCCCCGCGAATTTCAGCAGCAGCATCGCCTTGGTCACATAGGGACTGAGGTCGGGCAATCCCGGCGCGGGACCGAAACAATAGAGCGTAATCACGCGGAGCCGCCCTTTCGCCGGTGTCGGCGGGAAGTGCTCGCCTCGCGCGAAACTTTCCGCTCGAAATTACGGCGCAACTGTGGCGGATATGTCACAGGTCGTCGCAAAAGCGCAGCGCGCGAGCCTTCCTCGCCGATCCTGCGTTGACCTTAACCCGCCGCCTAACTAACCCTTGCTATGAACGCATAATTGGGCCGCGTGAGACTCGACGAACATCGAGCGCTTGCGTACCAGCGCCGCAGCTCGAGTCAGGGGCAAGTCGAATGAATAAAAGCTTGATCATGTGCGGCTCGGCGCTTGCGCTCGTTCTCGCCGCAACCTCCGCCTTCTCCGCCGATTTGCCCTCGCGCAAGGCGCCGCCGATCCCGCCGCCGCCGCCCGTAGGGTCCTGGACCGGCTTCTATCTCGGCGTCAACCATGGCTTTGGCGGCGGGGTCGTCGACGCCAATGTCGGGTTGCTCGGGGTCGGAATCGTCACCGGCGCGACGACGACCAACCGCGCCGAGGGCTTCGCCGGCGGCGTCGACGCCGGCTACCAATATCAATTCCAGAACAATCTGGTCGTCGGTCTCGAAACCGACATGCAATGGACCGACCTCAAAGCCAAGCACCAGGCGACCAGCATCGCCTCGACGGGCGTCGCCGGATTCTCCTATGCGGACATCGACAACCACCTTCAGTGGTTCGGCACCACCCGCGCCCGCGTCGGCTATTCTTTCGGCCAGCTGTTGCCCTACGTCACCGGCGGCGTGGCCTATGGCGGAAACTCGGCCAAGGGCTTGCTCATCGCGAGCGGAGCCGTGCTCGCCGGCAACAATTCGCAGACGACGGTCGGCTGGGCCGCCGGCGCCGGCCTCGAATATGCGCTGACCAGCAATCTCTCGACGCGCATCGAATATCTCTACGTGCAGCTGCCGGGCGTCACGGGACCGGCGGCCGGCTTCGCGCCGCTCGCGTCGCCGCTGCTGCTCGGCTCCTTCTCGACCGGCGCCTTCGGAAGCCATCTGATCCGCACCGGTCTGAACTGGAAATTCGACAGCTGGGCGCTGCCCTCGACCGGCAATTGCCTCGCCTTGCTGACGGCGCCGGCGACGGTCGACTGGTCCGGCTTCTACGTGGGGGCCAACGGCGGCTATGGCGGAAACGTGGCGAATGCGGAGGTCGTGTTGGCGTCGACCTTGCCGCTCGCCTCCGACACGACGACGCGCAACCGCACCTCCGGCTTTCAGTTCGGCGGCGGCGGCGGCTACAATTACCGCTGGTCGGAGCATATCTTCCTGGGCCTCGAGACGGATGCTCAATGGAGCGGCGTCCGCTCCTCGCATCAGGCCCTGGTCGGCCCGGCGGCGCTCACCGACATCGGCAACGGCCTCGACTGGTTCGGCACGACGCGGGCGCGCGTCGGCTGGGCGACGGGACCGACGCTCACCTACGCCACCGGCGGCATCGCCTATGGCGACATTTTCGCGCGCGGCTTGCAGGTCTCGGGCGGCGTCTTCTCCGGCGCGACCTCGCAGACCAAGATCGGCTGGACCGTCGGCGGCGGCACGGAATACGCTCTGACGCCCAATCTGTCGCTGAAGGCGGAATATCTCTACGTCGACTTCAGCGGCGTCAGCGGATCGGTCGTCGGGTTCATCCCGCCAGCGGCGCCCGTCGTCGGCGCCTTCAGAACCGGAACCTTCGTCACGCATATGACGCGCCTGGGGCTGAACTGGCGTTTCAACGCGGCGCCCGCGGCCCCGGTGCTGGCGAAATATTGATCGACGCGTTTCCTCTCCCCGTTCGCGGGGAGAGGAAACGGCCGCCGCCTGCTTACGAACTGCGGCCACTAGCATTCCGCGTTTCATCGTGTTTTATCGGCGCGCTCGACCCCATTTACAGGCGCAATGCATGACCGACCTCGCCGACCTCCAATCCGCCACGCTCGCCGAAATCGACGCCGCCGACAGCGAGGCCGCGCTGGAAAGCGTGCGCGTCGCGGCGCTCGGCAAGAAGGGCGCGATCTCCGAACTGTTGTCGACGCTCGGCCGCATGGCGCCCGACGAACGCAAGACGCAGGGCGCCAAGATCAATGCGCTGAAGGAAGTCGTCGCGGCGCGCCTCGCCGAAAAGCGCGCGGCTCTGGAAGCCCTGGCGCTGGAAGCGCGGCTGAAGGCCGAGACGTTGGATCCCACCCTGCCGTCGCCGCAAAGCGCGCTGGAGCGCGGCCGCGTTCATCCCGTCTCGCAGGTTTTGGAAGAACTGACGGCGATCTTCGCCGACATGGGATTCGCCGTCGCCGAAGGGCCGGACATCGAGACCGACGACTACAACTTCACCAGACTGAACTTCCCGGAAGGCCATCCGGCGCGGGAGATGCACGACACGTTCTTCTTCCCGCCCGGACCCGACGGCAAGCGCAAGCTGCTGCGCACCCACACCAGCCCGGTGCAGGTGCGGACCATGCTGAGCCAGAAGCCGCCGATACGCGTGATCTGCCCCGGCCGCACCTACCGCTGCGACAGCGACCAGACGCATACGCCGATGTTCCATCAGGTCGAAGGCCTCGTCATCGACGAAACTACGCACATCGGCCATTTGAAATGGGTGCTGGAAGAGTTTTTACGGGCCTTCTTCGAAGTGAAGTCGGTCAATCTGCGCTTCCGCCCGTCCTTCTTCCCCTTCACCGAGCCGTCGATGGAGGTCGACGTGCAATGCCGCCGGCAGGGCGGCGAGGTGCGCTTCGGCGAGGGCGAGGATTTCATGGAGATCTTGGGCTGCGGCATGGTGCATCCCAACGTGTTGCGCAACTGCGGCCTCGACCCCGACAGACATCAGGGCTTCGCCTTCGGCGTCGGCGTCGACCGTCTGGCGATGCTGAAATACGGCATTCCCGACCTGCGCGCCTTCTTCGACGGCGACCTGCGCTGGCTGGAGCACTATGGCTTTCGGACGCTGGAGACGCCGTCGCTGGCGGGCGGGCTGAGCGGCTGAGGAAGCCGCTCACTCCAGCAGCGCCGCCTCGAACAATTCGATGCGCGAATCGTACATCGAGACGAGGCAATTGGCGTTGCAGCCGCAGCCGTCGCGGTTGTCGAGCCAAGCGCGCTGCGAATTGAGCAAGCGATGTCCGCCGCGCCGATTGGTGAGGGCTTGAAGGCGATTGTAGAGGTTCGACATCCGCGAATCGAGCCGCGACAATTGCGGGGTCGCGCAGATGACCTCCTCGACGCAGCCCGAGGCTTGCGAGCAGTCGAAACCCGCCGCCCATATGGGCGTCGAGCCCAGGAACACGGTCGCAAAAATCGCTCCGGCTAAAGAAATTCGAATCGTCATGGCGAACTCCCCCAGCGCCCCATTACGCAGGGCGCTGGCGAAAACGTTCAACCTCGGCGTTGGTTCCCCCGCATGGGCCCTGGGTATGGGAACGCGCCGCCCCTCACCAGCCTCCACCGCCGCCGCCGCCGCCGCCCCCATCGGAGAACCCGCCCCCACCGCCATCGCTGCCGCTGCTCGAGCCCGGCGGCGTGGCCGAGGCGGCCAGAGTGCTCGCGAAGCTGGAGCCGAGACGATCGGAGAAGGCCACGGGGTCGCGGCTCCAATCGCCGTTGCCGACATACCAGCTCGGCGTAGCGTCCACGCCCGCCGCCGCCAGTACGCCGGCGAATTGCGCGGCCCAGGCGTTTTGACAGCCGAGCGCGATCGCATAGGGCAGAAAGCGCTCGAACAGCTCGGGCGTCTTCTTCGGCGCGTTGATCGAGTCCAGCCGGTCCGCCTCGGCGACGCTCAGATATTCGCGAAAACCCTCGATGCGATCCATGATTTTGCGACCCTCGCGGCTCGGCGCCTTGAGCCAGGGGAAGCCGGCCCCCGCCAGGGCGCCTGCGGCCAGCATCATGGCGGCGATCGCCAGATTGGCCGTGCTCGGATTGGTGAGCGTGAGAGCAAGCGCCGCCCCCGCCGCCGAAAGCGCCTGGATCGTGAGCCCAGACAAAAGCAGCCACCGGCCGCCGAAGGCGCGCAGCGCGCCAATGCAGGCGAACCACCCGCCGAGCCCCATCATCCCGGTCGCGATCATTATTGGGCCTATGGGGAATTGATGGATTTCGCCGACGAGCGGGACGGCGGCGACGACGAGAAGCGCGGCGAGCGCGAGACCGAAGCTCGACCAGAGGTAGTTGTTGGCGAAGAACCGCCCGAGATAGGAAGCCGCCAGCGCCTTGCCGAGCTCCGTCCGGACGGCGCCGATCACCTCGTGATTGACCTGATCGAGCTGCAAGGCGGGGCCGGCGACGAACAGTCCGGCGGCGAGCTTTTGCTCCTCCGCCGTCAGCGGCTTGCCGCCGTCGCGACTCTCGAGCCGCGCGCCGGCGTCCTCCTCGACGATGCGCAGGCGCCCCTTGACGCCGAGACCGACGATGGCGGCGGTGAAACACTGATTGTCGAACGCCATTTGCTCGACATAGCGCGCGGCGGCCGGCGACATGTCCTCGGGCGGCCCGAACAGCGGAATGATCGTCCCGGGCGGCGGATCGCGCCCGACGCGCAGCCAGACGAGGCCATAATAAGCGAGGATCGCCAGGAAGCCGGCGGCCATGATCGGGAGTCCCGGATTTTCCTCGAGCCACTGCTCGCGCTGTCGCGCCGCCGTCGGCGGCTCGACTACGCCTTTCGGCCAGGCCGCGGCGACGGTCAGCCCATTGTGCGCCGGCAGCGGGCGCGTGGTTCGAAACACAATGCGGCCGGGCCGCTGCTCGACGATCGTCGCGTTCTTGCCGGCTTCGCCCCGCGCGCCGGTGTAGAGCGCCGTCTGGCGAAACGGGACCCCTTCCGGCAGCGTGATTCGCGCTTCCGCCATGTCGATCTGGAAGATCCAGCCGGCGCCGGTGACGTTCCAATAGAGTTCGTCATAATCGGCGAAGAAACCGATCTGCCGGCGCGTGCGGTATCTGATCACATAGACGTGGCGGCCGGGCGCAAGCTGCGTCTCGGATTGGCCCATGCGAATGCGGACGCCGTTCTCGATCCCCTCGATCTGCGAATGCTCGGCGCGCCCGTCGCGCGTCACGCCTTCGAGGAGAAAAGCGACCTCGACGCGCGCGCCTTGCGGCGGCGTGTAGATCGTCGGGAAATCGCGAAAAATCCCGTGACGTATGTCCTGGCCCTCGGCCTCGACGTCAATGGTCTCGGTCACGTTCAGATCGCCGTCGCGCGCGACGACGACGTCGCTGACGAAGCGGACGATGCGCTCGAACGCCGCCGCCGGCCCCGCGGCCAGGAAAAGCAGCGCGAAGGCGATCGCGATGCGCACGGCGGCCCTCATGCTGCGCCCCCTTCGAAGCCGATCCGCGGCGCCGCCGCTTCCGCGCGAGAGTCGAGCTCGAAGAAGGGCTCCGCCTCGAAGCCGAGGCGCCCGGCGAGCAACATGTCCGGGAAGGACTGGATGCTGATGTTGAGATTGCGCACGGCGCCGTTGTAGTAACGCCGCGCCATTTGGATCTGGTCCTCGATCTCGGCGAGCTGGTTCTGAAGCTTCAGAAAATTCTGATTGGCTTTCAGCTCGGGGTAGCTTTCGGCCACCGCCAGCAGCCGGCCGAGCGCGCCCGAAAGCGCTTGCGCGGCGCCCGCCTGACCGCTCACGTCCTGGGCCGCGATGCTGGCGGCGCGGCCGGTGGCGATCTCTTCGAACACGGCGCGCTCATGCGCGGCGTAGGCTTTGACGGTCTCGACCAGATTGGGGACGAGATCTGTGCGGCGCTTGAGCTGCACTTCGACGCCGCTCCACCCCTCGCGCACGACGTTGCGTTGGCGCACCAGCCTGTTGAAGGCCACGAGCAGATAAAGGGGGGCCGCCGCAGCGACCGCGATGACGATCAACCCCGCCGCACCCATCGAATCCTCCCAATCGACGCGGAGCCTGGTCGCGCCGAAAAAATTCGGCGCTGGACGACTCCGGCCCGGAAATTACCGTTGCCGAATTTGGCGTTGTTGACAAGTTCGCGCGGTTTCAGCTCGCGCGATCTCGACGGGAGATGTCGCTTCTCCGGGGGAGGGTCCCGGCGAAGCTTCGCGATCCTCCGAGAGGTCAGTTCCCGCCGGCCATGCCGCGCAGCGCCGCAAGACGCGCCTCGAGCTCGCGTTTGAGGCGATAGTCGGGGTCGCCGAAGGATTTGTCGCGCTTGGCGACGAAGTTGCGCTGTTCCTTCTGCAAGCGGACGACGCCCTTGCGATCCAACCTGGCCAGCGCGGCCTTGTAGGCGTCGTCGATCTGGCGGTCGAGACGGGTGAGCTCCGGATCGGAGCAGATCGCCTTTTCGACCGCGCGGGCGGCGGGTCCGCAAGCGAAAGTCGGCCGCACCCGATCGGACGCCGCATCGCGTCGGTCGCGCAACTGTCGAACGGCGGCGAGATTCTCGGCGGCCGTGTCGAACCGCGGATCGATGCGCAGGGCCTCCTCGTAGTCGGCGATCGCGCGGTCGAGATCGCCCTTCTCGCGAAAGGCCGCGCCGCGGTTGTTGTAAGCGTTGGAGAAGCCCGGGTTCAGCTTGAGCGCGCGGTCGTAGTCGGCGATGGCCCGGTCGAGATCGCGCTTGGCCTGAAAGGCGTTGCCGCGATTGGTCAGGAAATTCGCTTGCGGCGCGATGCGGATCGCCTCGTTGTAGTCGATTATCGCGCGGTCGAAGTCGCCGTTCTCCGCGTAGGACAGGCCGCGATTGTCGAAATATTCAGGCGCCGAGGGATCGAGTTTGATCGCCTCGCTCTCGTCGGCGATCGCTTGCGCGTTGCGTCCGAGCTTTTTGTAAGCCGCGCCGCGGTTGGAGTAGGCGCGGTCGGATCGTGGATCGAGCCGGATCGCCTCGTCGTAGTCCTTTATCGCGCGCTCGTAATCCTTCTTGAAGTAATAAGCGGCGCCGCGATCCCTGAACGCCAGGCTGAACTTCGGATCGAGCCGCAGCGCTTCCTGGTAGTCTTCGATCGCGCGATCGTATTGGCCATTGTCGTTGAACACGTTGCCGCGATTGTCGAAAGCCTTCGCGTCCTTGGGGTCGAGCCGCACCGCCTCGTTGGCGTCGGCCAGCGCTCGGTCGAGATCGCCACTCGAGCGATGGGCGTTGGAGCGTTCGCGAAACGCCCGCGCGTTCTTCGGATCGAGCGCGATGGCGCGATCGAGATCGGCAAAGGCTTGCTTCATCTTGTCGACGTACCACGCGGCCTCGCCGCGATTGACCAGAGCGTCCGCGAGTTCCTTGGGCGCGTTCTTGGCGGCCTTGATCAGGACGTTGCAGGCCGCGATGCGCTGCGACGGCGAGAAGGCGCCGTCGTCGCTCGCCGCGCAGACTTCGGCGTTGGCGTTGGTTTGCGCTGTCGCCGGCGGCGCGGCGAAGCTGGCGATCAAGCAGATGGCGGCAAGCGATCCTATGGCTTGGCGCATGGAAATCCTCCCAGACAAAGCAGAAGCCGCGACGATTCGGTCTCACCTCTTGGGCCGCGGCGTTTCCGCAACCTCGAGATCGAGACCGATCCGTTCGCTAAAATAAGCTAGCACCTCGTGGTTAGACGGCGCGTGAGGAATCGCACACGACCATGCTTGGACGCGATCGACCGGCTTTCGCGGGCACCCGGAAAGCCGGCGTCGTCGCCGCGTCGAACTCAAAATTTCTGCCCCAGTCGAAACGCCCCCGGGGGGACGATCGCGGGCGTCACATAGGCATGGTGCAGCGCGTCGAGCTGGGCCCAGAGCACGTCGCATTTGAAGCGCACCGCGTCGACGCAGGCCTCCTGCTCGGCGCGGGTCGCGGCGTTCTTCTTGATGTAGTCGAGCGCGAAATCCGCGTCGCGCGGCGCTTGGGCGAGGCGGCGCTTGAAATAAGCCATCACATGATCGTCGACGAAGTCGTAATTTTCGAGCATGCCGGCGATGCGCTCGCGGTGAATCGCCGGGGCGAAGAGTTCGGTCAGCGACGAGGCGACGGCCACGACCAGCGGCTGTTCGACGACGTAGCGCACATAGGCTTCGACGGCGAATTTCGTCCCGGGCAGCGCGCCGCGGCGCGAGGTCACATAGTCGCGCGGCAGGCCGAGCCCGTCGGTCAAGACGAGCCAGCGCTCGATGCCGCCCGCCTCTTCGCCGAGCCCGTCGTGATCGTGGATGCGGTGCAGCCATTCGCGGCGCAATTCGCGGTCGTGCACGCGGCTCATGAAGGCGGCGTCCTTGCGCGGCACCGCCTCCTGATAGCAATAGCGGTTGAGCGCCCAGGCCCGCACCTGTTCCCGGTTCAGCTTGCCGCCGTGCAGAAGCTTATGGAACGGATGCTTGTCGTGATAGCGCTCGGCGCCGATGGCGCGGATCGCGGCTTCGAAAGCCTCCTGCGTCAGCGCCGGCGCATCGACATAGGCGTGCGATTCGAGAACGTCGTTGTTCACAGGCAAACCTCCATCCCGTCTTCGCCGATTTCCCAGCCCGCCGCCTGCGCCTCTTGCCGCTCCTTGGAGAAGGCGTTCAGCACGGGATTGGAATTGTTGATGTGCACATAGATTTTTCGCGCGACGCCGAGCGGCGCAAAGGCCGCAATCGACCCGTCCGGCCCGCTCATGTTGATGTGGCCCATGCGCGAGCCGGTCTTGCCCAGCAGACCCTGGTCGATCATCTCGTTCTCATGCCACAGCGTGCCGTCGAAGAAGACCAGCGCCGCGCCGCGCAGCCGCTCGGCCAGCGCCGGCTCCATCGCCGCGCAGCCGGGGATGTAGAAGAAGCTCTTGCCGCTCGCCGTTTCGGTGATCTTCAGCCCGAGCGTGTCGCCTTCGACGCTGCCGAAATTGGCCTTCAGCGCATCCTCGAGCCATAGCGCGATCTTGCCGGCGACCGCGAAAGCCTCGACCGAGAGGCCGAGATCGACGCCGGGCCCGTGCAGCGTCGTCGCTGGACCGAGCGGCAACTGCTCGCGCTTCACATAGGCGGGCGCGAGCACGTTGAAGATGCGGTTCTGCGCCAGCACGTCCAACACGCGCCCGGCGCCGTAGAGCGTGAAGGCTTGCGCCTCGCGCAACGTGAGCAGGCCGGTCACGTGATCCACGTCGCCATTGGTGACGACGACCGCCTTGATCGGGCTGGCGCGCACGGGATCTTCCGCGCGCGGCGCGAGCTCGGGGCTCTTGGAGAGTTGTTCGCGCAAATCCGGAGAAGCGTTCAGAAGCACCCAGTCTCGCCCATTGGCGGAGACCGCCAATGAGGATTGCGTGCGCGGGGAGTAGCCTTTTTTACCGGCCCGCACGGCGCGGCAGTTGGCGCAATTGCAGTTCCATTGCGGGAACCCGCCGCCGGCGCCGGAGCCGAGAATTCTGATGCGCATTGCCAGACCGCTTCCCCCTTTTGCGAGGTTCGGCGCGGTCGAGACCACCGCCGCGTCCGGCGGCGCCAGGTCATTGACTGCATGGAGGCGATTATGCGCTCCACCATGCAATCAATGACAAATCTGCACTCATTGCAGAGTCTCGGATTGCACTGAACCCTGAAATGTTCTTCGTTTTCGCGCGCCACTATATCGCCGGTTTTTCCCCTGGCGAGTGTGACGAATTCACGCGGCCGGAGTCCGCTCTTTTTCCGCATCGGCCAGCGCGCGATAGCGCCGCAAACTGATGGGGATGGTGGCGAGATAGGCGAGGCTGAGCACGATCAGCACTTCCATCGGATAGGTGGCCAGCAGCAGCAGCAGCGCGCCGAAACCGAACAGCAGCGGGATCATCAGATCGCGCGGCACGCGCCCGAGCTTCTTGCCGGAAAAATGCGGGATGGGGCTCGCCATCAGCAAGGCGATGGCGAGCACGTAGAGGATGTAGACCGGCGCCAGCATCTTGGACGCGGGCAGCTCGAACACCGAGAGATGCAGATAGAGCGGCAGCAGCACCGTCACCGCCCCGGCCGGAGAAGGCATGCCGACGAAGAACTGCGACTGCCAGGCGGGCCGCGCCGGATCTTCCGCCATCACGTTGAAGCGGGCCAAGCGCAAGGCGCAGGCGATGGCGAAGGCGAGCGCCGCGAACCAGCCGAGATTCTTGATCTCGTGCAGCGCCCAGAAATAGAGGAGCAAAGCCGGCGCGACGCCGAAATCGACGAAATCGGCGAGGGAGTCGAGTTCGGCGCCGAAACGCGTCGCGCCTTTCAGCGCGCGCGCCAGACGTCCGTCGAGCCCGTCGAGCACCGCCGCCGCCATCACCGCGAGCACGGCCATCTCGAACTTGCCCTCGACCGCGTAGCGAATGGCGGTGAGGCCCATCGACAAAGCCAGCAGCGTGACGAGATTGGGCAGCACGATGCGGATCGGAATCCTGCGGAAGCGCAGCCGGCGCCGCTCGAGCGGCGTGAGTTCGACTTCGGGGCGTTCGAAGGGACTGTCGTCGGTCATGCGGGACTCGGTGGGTGACGGTGAATGGTGATGCGCCGGGGCTGCATGCGTCCGCGCAGCCTGCGCCGCGCCCGGCAAGGGGTGGTCATTGATTGCTTGCGGGCGATTATGCGTGAGATGGATTTGAACTCAAGGATGCGGGCGTAGCTCGCACCGCCTTCCGCGGCGGCGCGAAGCGCCGTCCTTGAGTTCAAATCCATCTCACGCAACGCTCCGCCAAGCAAACAATGACCAATTGCAATCTCTGTTCGTTTCGCGCACTCGCCGCGCGGAACGCGCCACCCGACATCTCAGCCCGCCTTGAACGACAGCGCCGGCGTATGCGCGGAAAGATCGGCGAGCACGGTCTCGCCGGCCACGGCGCGCGAGCCGACGGCGACCATCGGCCGGGCGAAGGTCGGCATATAGACGTCGACGCGCGAGCCGAAGCGGATCAGCCCGAAGCGGTCTCCGACGGTGAGGCTCTCGCCCTCATGCACGAAGCAGACGATGCGGCGCGCGACGAGGCCGGCGATCTGCACGACGCCGAAGCGGCCTTGCGGCGCGTCGATGACGAGGCCGTTGCGTTCGTTGTCCTCGCTGGCCTTGTCGAGATCGGCGTTGACGAAGAGCCCCGGCTTATAGGCGATGCGCGCGATGCGGCCGGCGATCGGCGCGCGGTTCACATGGCAGTCGAAGACGCTCATGAACACCGAAACGCGCTGCAGCGGATCGGCCCCGAGGCCGAGTTCCGCCGGCGGCAGGAAGAAGCCGACCGAGCAGACGATTCCGTCGGCCGGCGAGACGACGAGTCCCTCGCGCAGCGGCGTCACGCGCGGCGGATCGCGGAAGAAGTAGACGCACCAGGCGGTGGCGATGAACCCGATCCAGCCGAGCGAGCCGGAAATGTAATGCGCCAGAAAGGCGGCGATGCCGAAGCCCGCGACGAAGATGTAGCCCTCGGGGTGGATCGGCACGAGAGATTTGCGAACGGAATCGATCACCGACATGAAAGCCTCCCGGCCGGGCCCCGCGCCCGCGCGCTCTCTTGCCATTTTGCGGCGCGAAAGTCACGCGGCCCCGGCTCGACGATGGCAGCCCGAGCTCTCAGGCGCGCGCGGCGTCGCCCAAGGCGCGCAGCGTCGCCCGCAGCGCTTCGCGGTTTCTCAGTTCCTCGTAAGCGTAGCCGCACTCCAGCATGGCCGCCTTGGTCAGCGTGCGCATCTTTCTCAAATTGCGCCGCGCCATCGTCGGAAACATGTGGTGTTCGATCTGGCTGTTGAGGCCGCCGGTGATCCAATCGAAGAAGGCGGAACTCGGCGTATTGCGGGTCGAACGCGCCTGCCGGTCGTAGAAACCGCCGGCCTGGCTCGCCTCATAGACCTCCATCCCCGTGTGGTTGAGCACGAAGACGGCGGCGAGCAGAAAGCCGCCCATCAATTGCGCGGACAGGAACCAGACGACGCCCGTCCAGGCCGGACCCGGCGCGAGCAGCATGGCGAGCGCCAGCCCCACGGCCCAATGCGCCGTGCAGAGCGCCGCCTCGAGATGGAGTTTCTTGCGCAGCGCGGTCTCGACGCTCTGCCAACTCCAATTGAAGCGCGCCACGGAAAGGAAGACGAAGAGCAATTGCACTTGCGCGCGCCGCAGGGCCGTCGCGAAGCGCTTTCCCCATGTCGTCTTGCTGGCGTTGGCGTTGTAGTCGATCAGCGACTTGTCCCAGACCACCCAAGGCGCCGAATCGATGTCGCCGTCGATGGGAGTCAGCACGCCGTCGTCGCTCATCCGGCAAGCGTTGGGGAAGGCGTGGTGCAACTCGTGCTTTTCGACCCACCAGGCCGAGCCGAAGCCCTGAAACAGCGCGACGAGGCGGAGCATGAAGCGCGGCTTGGCGTCGTCGCGCGGCCCCCAATGATTGTGCGCGAGGTCGTGGCCGAGGAAGGCCGTTCGCGGATAGTGCAGGCCGAGGACGACGGCGCCGAGCGCCGCCCAGAGGCCGCCCTGCGCCAGAAGCGCGAAGGCGAGGAGGGGAAGCGCCGCCAGCTCTAAGATGCGCAGCGCCTGCTCCCAGCGCGGCACGTTGAAATAACCTTTCTCGCGCGCCAGCGCCTTGAGGTTGGACATGCGCTGGGCCAGCGCTCTCGGGTCCGGCAAGCGCACGCTGGTGCGGCCGGCGACAGGTTCGATGAGATTGCTCAAGATTTCTCGCTGCGCCTGATTTTAGTTGTTCTTGTCTTGCCGCAAAAATTCTTTCGGCTAGAGGCGGACGCTTGTCAAATTGTTTTCGTGGACGCGCTTTCCGAGCTTTTTATTTGCTGCGCTGCGGGAACGACGGGGCGCGGAACTTCGCGCCTGCGGGAGATTGCGAGAAGTTCGCGCACTTCCACGACTTGCATGCATCGGCGTCGCCGCCATGGCCGCCCGCGTCCGTCCATGTTATGCTGCTCGCATGTCGATGGAGTTGCAATCGCCGCGCCCGCCCTCGCGCCCCATGAGCGTGGAGGAATATCTCATCTGGTCCGAGAGCCAGGAGGGGCGCTACGAACTCGTCGACGGCATCGTCTATGCGCAGGCCTCCGAGCGGGCCGCGCACGCCAAGATGAAGGGGCTCGTCTTCCTCGCGTTGACGAACGCCATCAAGAAGCGCGGGGTCGGATGCCACGCCTTGGTCGACGGGATGGCGGTGAAGATCGGCGCGAAGACCGTGTTCGAGCCGGACGCCGTGGTCTATTGCGGGCCGGAGCTGCCGTCCGACGCCTTGCTCGTCGACAACCCGGTCATCGTCGTCGAGGTGATTTCGCCGACCACCGGCCGCAACGACCACACGCGCAAAGTCGCCGGCTATTTCAACCTGGCGAGCGTGCGCCACTACCTCGTCGTCGATCCGGACGCCCCGCTCGTCGTCCATTACGAACGGGGTGCGGACGGCGTGGTGGTCTGCCATATCCTCGAAGAAGGCGCCGCCAAGGTGGACCCGCCGGGACTGGACCTGGCGCTTGCCGAGCTTTACCCAGCGGCGTAAGCCGTCAAATCGCGAAATCGCCGCCTGCTTCGCCCCCGTCGCTCAACCCGTTGGCGAGCGCCTTGGCGTAGAGATCCTCGATCGAAATCGCGCCGAGCCGCGCAAAAATGTCGGCTTCGATCTCCTCCAGCGCCGGGGTCAGCGCCGCTTCGAAGGAGGGTGGGCCTTCGCGGGGGTCGCCGATCGCCTCCTCGGCGCGCAGCGCGACGCGGACGATTTCGGCCAGACTGAGGCGGCGGCGCTCGCGCGCCAGTTCGTAACCGCCGGAGGGTCCGCGCAGCGATTTCAGCACGCCGGCGTGCACCAGCGCCTGCAGCATGCCTTCGAGCCGGCGCGGCGGCAATTGGTGACGGGCGGCGAGCTCCTTCGAGGAGACCGGCCGCCCGCGCGCATGCAGCGCCACGTCGAGGACGGCGAGCAGCGCAGAGCGGGCGGAGCGGGGCAGCAGCATCATTTAGCGCCGTCTCCCGCCAATCCCGTGGAGCCGAAACCGCCGGCGCCGCGGGGCGATTCCGCGAGTTCCGCCGCCTCGACGAGTTCCGCCCGCGTCACCGGCGCGACGACGAGCTGCGCGATGCGCATGCTGCGCAGCATTTCGAACGGGCGGCTTCCCAGATTGACCAGCAAGACTTTGATTTCTCCGCGATAATCACTGTCGATGGTGCCCGGCGCGTTGAGCACGGTGACGCCGTGCTCCAAGGCGAGGCCGGAGCGGGGCCGCACTTGCGCTTCGAAACCCTCGGGCAGATGGAGTGCGAAACCCGTCGGCACGAGTTCCCTCGCGCCAGGCTCCAGGACCAGCTTGGCGCCATGCGGCAGCGCGGCGTGCAGGTCGAGCCCGGCGGCGCCGGCGCTGGCGTAGACCGGCAGGGGCAGACCCGCGCCATGGGGCAAGCGGCGAATGTCCAGTTTCATCGGGTTCCCTCCGCCAGCGCCGCCGCGATGCGCTGCACGAGGCGTCGCCCGACTTCGTCCTTGCCGGCGCGCGGCCAGCTCTCGACGCCTCGCGCCGTCACGACATGCGCCTCGTTGTCGTCCGCGCCGAAGACGCCGGCGCTCACATCGTTGGCGACGATCAGGTCGACCCGCTTGCGCGCCAGTTTTTCCTTGGCGTTGGCCAGCACGTCGGCGGTCTCGGCGGCGAAGCCGACCACGAGCCGCGGACGCGCGCTTGCATGCGCTGCAACATAGGCCAGAATGTCGGGGTTTTCGAACAGCTCGAGCGAGGGCGGCGGCGTGTTTTTCTTCTTCTTGAGCTTCGTCGTTCCGGCTTCGACGCGCCAATCCGCCACGGCCGCCGCGCCGACGAAGACGTCCGCCGGCAGCGCCGCTTCGACCGCCGCCAGCATTTCGCGCGCGGTCTCGACGTGGCGGGTGTAAATCCCCGGCGGATCGGGCAAAGCCACGGGCCCGGTCACCAGCGTCACCCTCGCACCGGCGGCGGCGGCGGCGGCGGCGATCGCATGGCCCTGCTTGCCGGAAGAGCGGTTGGCGATGTAGCGCACCGGGTCGATCGGCTCATGCGTCGGGCCGGAGGTGACGACGACGTGGCGGCCGGCGAGCGGCCCCTCGGAAACGCCGGAGAATGCGGCGTTTATTGCGCATAAAATCTGCGCCGGCTCGCTCATTCGGCCAAGGCCGAATTCGCCGCAAGCCATGTCGCCTTCGGCAGGGCCGACGAAGAGCGCGCCGTCCTTCTCGAGTTGCGCGACGTTGCGGCGCGTCGCCGGATGCAGCCACATACGGACGTTCATCGCCGGGGCATAGAGCACAGGCTTGTCGGTGGCGAGCAACAAAGTCGTCGCGAGATCGTCGGCGAGGCCATTCGCCGCTCTGGCGAGAAGATTGGCCGTTGCGGGCGCCACGACGACGAGTTCCGCCGCCCGCGACAGCTGGATATGGCCCATTTCGCCTTCCCGAGCGGCGTCGAAGAGATCGGTATGGACCGGCGCGCCGGAGAGGGCGGAGAAGGAAAGTTCGGTGACGAATTCCCGGGCCGCGCGGGTCAAGACGACGCGGACCTCGGCGCCGGCTTCGCGCAGCCGCCGGATCAACTCCAACGCCTTATAGGCGGCGACGCCGCCGCCGACGATCAGCAAGAGGCGCTTGCCCGCAACCGTTTGGGTTTTCTCCGTCACTTTCACGTGAAACTCCAGATCACCCGTTTCAAGCATGTATAATACATGTTTCCCCCGCGCCGTTTAAGCGCCTCGCTGAAGTTTCGCCTCTATCGCGCCGGGCCGCTTCGTGGCAAAGCGCGGGCGATGACCGACGCCGCCGCCAGCCCTTTGCGCCAGCCGCTCGCGCGGCGCCTCTTGATTCGAGACTTTCGCTCCTATGCCGATCTGGATCAGTGCGTCGGCGCACATATGGTGGCGCTGACCGGGGAGAACGGCGCCGGGAAGACCAATGTGCTCGAAGCCTTGTCGATGTTTTCGCCCGGCCGGGGCCTGCGCCGCGCCGAGATCGGCCATTGCGCCCGCCACGGCGGCGGCGGCGGCTTCGCCGTGTCGATCGAAGTGCGGACGGAGGAACAAAGCCTGCAGCTCGGCCATGGCTTCGATCCGGCCGGGGAAGGGCGGCGCTTTCGCGTCGACCGCCTGCCCGCGGGTTCTGCCAGGGCCTTCGCCGAGCATTTGCAGGTGCTCTGGCTCACCCCGGCGATGGACGGGCTGTTCAATGGCCCAGCCGGCGAGCGCCGCCGCTTCGTCGACCGGCTGACGCTGGCGGTCGACCCCGAACATGGCCCGCGCGTCGCCAAATTCGAACGGGCGCTGCGCGGCCGCAACCGTCTGTTGGAGGAGAACGCCTCGGACGTGCGCTGGCTGGCCGCCGCGGAGCAGGAGATCGCGGCGCTCGGCGTCGCCTTGGCCGCGGCGCGTCTGGAGACGGTGCGCAGGCTGGAAGCGTTGATCCAGGCGACCCGCGACGCCGCCTCGGCCTTCCCCTTCGCGAGTCTGGCGCTCGAAGGCGACCTGGAAAAATTGCTGCGCGGCAAATCCGCTTTGGAGGTCGAGGAGGACTATCGCGCGATGCTCGCCGAAGGCCGCCGCCGCGACGCCGCCGCGGGCCGCGCGCTGGTCGGTCCGCAGACCAGCGACCTCGCGGTGCGGCACGGGCCAAAGGACCAGCCGGCGGGGGAATGCTCCACGGGCGAACAAAAGGCGCTTTTGGTCGGAATGGTGCTGGCGCATGCGCGACTGGTCGCCAGCATGCGCCGAAACGCGCCCATGGTGCTGCTCGACGAAATCGCCGCGCATTTCGACCAAAGACGGCGCGAAGCCTTGTTCGACGAGCTTGCGGGCCTCGGAGGCCAGATTTGGATGACCGGCGCCGACCCAGAGCTCTTTGCGTCGCTGCGCGGCCGGGCGGAGATTTTCGCGGTGACGCCCGGCAAAATCGCGCCCTTGGCCTGACGCCCCAGCTCGGGCGGCACACTTGTTTTGCACCGCACAATTTATGCCGGCGCCTGTGGGGCTGTTCGTGACAAATCGTGTCTCGCCGATAACATGCAGTGGGTGGAATTGGCCAAACACCGAAGAATTGTCCGGTTTCTAACGGGCGGCAAGCTGAGCCTCAGGGCTGCGGCATCCAAAAATTCACATTCGAAATCGGCTGTTTCACTCGAAACGCCAAGATAGTCTCAGTTTAAATTGCATGGCAAACTTCTTGCCTCTGGCGCTGCGGAGCTCGGGGCGCCGCCGCGCCCAAAAAGCAAACCGTCGACCAAGCATCGACGAGCGTCACTCCCTGGGAGGCCGGCCCAGCCATCGGCCGGTAAATAGGAGCCAAAATCGTGGCCAATGTAACCTTCTCGTCCCCCGTCCTGGCCCGGGACGTCACCGTTTACGCGATCGCGGGCGACCGCGGCACCATTCTGGCGGTCGCCAAGGCCCATAAAATTCCGATCCCCTTCGATTGCCAGGACGGCGAATGCGGCTCCTGCCTCGTCGAGGTCAAACATCTCAACCCGCTCGGCAAATACGCCATCGCGCTGACCGAGAAGGAAAAAGAGGTTCTCCGCCAGCTCGGCAAGATCAGCAAGGCCGAAATCGAAAACGCCGAGGTCAACGACATGCCGCCGCGCTATCGCCTGGCGTGCCAATGTTTCGTGCGCAACGAGGACATCCTCGTCTCCTTCGAAGGCGATCAGACGATTCCGGCGCAAGGCCCGCACGTCACCCATGCGGCGCGCCGCTTCACTGGCGGCATGGAGATCTCCAGCCTCGACGAATTCTTGGGCTACGCCGTCAAGGTCGAAGAGGACGCCGCCATTCATTTCGACGAGCTCGGCGGGATGATGGAGAGCTGCGGCAATGCGGAAGTGGCGAAGCTCTTCCGCCAGCTCGCCGCCTTCTCCCGCCTGCATCTCGGCGAGGCCAAGAAGCGCGCCGGCGCCATCGACCTCACCAAGGTCATTCCGCCGGATTACGTCTGGCCAAACCATGCAACGCCGGAGCGCACCGAGATCTGGGCCGCCGATCCGTCGTTGTCGCGCCTCGACGGGCTGAAGGCCGCGCTGCAGGGCGAACGTCGCGGCTACGAATTCTACCGCGCCGTCGTCGCGACGACCAAATCTCCGGAAGTCGAGGCGATGGCCAAGGAATTCGTCAAGGAAGAGGCCGAGCACGTCAAAATTCTCGAAGCCTGGATCACGCGGGAAGAATGGGCGACGAAACACGCGCACGAGAACGCTTGAACGACAGGAGCCGGATTTTCCGGCTCCTTTCCCCCAGACGAGTCATGCGCGACGGGCGTTCAAAATGCCCGCGCCGACGCGGGCGCGTAACGCTTCACGCCTCGAGGCCTCAACCCGCTTCCTTCTCCGCATAGCGCTTCCAAATTGGCGCCTTTCCGAGCGTTTCGGCGAAGGCGGCGTGCGCCGTCGCTTCGGCTTGCGTGAGGCGCGGCGGCAAGGGCGCCGGGCGGGCGCGCAGCAGGCCCTGCGCCGCGTGCCGAATCGTCTTACGCTCCACCGCGAGTTGCAGCGAGGCCTGCCGGCCGCCCATGAGTTCGGCATAGACCTCGGCGAGCAGCAGCGAATCCAGCAAGGCGCCGTGCTTTTCGCGGCGCGACGTGTCGACGCCGTAGCGCTGGCACAGCGCGTCGAGCGAATTCGAGGCGCCGGGGTGACGCTGACGCGCCATCGTCAGAGTGTCGACGACGTTCTGCGCCTCGAGAGGCGGCAGCGACAGCCGCGCCAATTCCGCGTTGAGGAAGCGCACGTCGAATTCGGCGTTGTGGATGATCAGCCGCGCGTCCTCGATGAAAGCCCGAAACTCCTCGGCGATCTCGGCGAATTTCTTGTGCTGCGAGAGAAATTCGGCCGAAAGCCCATGCACGCGAAACGCCTCGTCCGGCATGTCCCGTTCGGGGTCGAGATAGACGTGGAAGGTGCGGCCCGTCGGAATCAGATTGGCGATCTCGACGGCGCCGATTTCGACGACGCGGTGCCCCTCGGCCGGGCTGAGGCCCGTCGTCTCTGTGTCGAGCACGATTTCGCGCATCAAACGGCTCCTTGCTCTTTGCGGCGCAGCGCCGCCAATATGGCGCGCACTTGCTCGCGTGCGGCGTCCAGCCCCTGGTCCGTATGGACGACGAAATCCGCGCCGCGGCGTTTCTCCGCATCCGGCGTCTGCCGGGCGATTATGGCGTCGAATTTTTCGGGCGTCATCCCCGGCCGGGCCAGCACCCTCGCGCGCTGCACGTCCGCCGCCGCGGTGACGACGACGATCTCGTCGACCTCCTTTTGCGCGCCGATCTCGAACAGCAAGGGGATGTCGAAGACGACGATGTCGGCGCCGCGCCGGCGCTGCTCCTCGACGAAGGCGAAGCGCAGCTTCGAGACCAGTGGATGCACGATGGCCTCGAGCCGCTTCAACGCCTCCGGCTGTCCCAGAACCAGCCTGGCCAGCTTGACCCGATCGACCGCGCCGCCGGTCGTCGAACCGGGAAAGGCTTCCTCGATTTTCGCCGCCGCGGGGCCGGCGTAGATTTCATGCACGGCGCGATCGGAATCGTGAACCGCCACGCCCTCGGCGCGAAACATGTCGGCCGTCGTCGATTTTCCCATGCCGATCGATCCGGTGAGGCCAAGCAGCAGCATGTCGCGCCTTCCGCGTCAGTCGATCAGCGCGCCGGCCTGGCGCAGCAGCGCCAGCAGCTCCAGCAGCGGCAGGCCGAGGATCGTCCAATGATCGCCGTCGATCCGCGCGAAGAGATGCACGCCGAGGCCTTCGACCTGATAGGCGCCGGCGCTGCCCAGGACGGCCTCGCCAGCCCGCGCCAGGTAGCAGTCCAAAAACTCCTCGGTCAACGCCCTCATGGTCAGATCGGCATGGACCACCGTTTCGCCGAGGAGCGCGCCGCCTTTGGCCAGCGCGACGCCCGAATGCAGGCGATGCGCTCGCCCGGAGAGAAAGGCCAGTTGGCGTTTCGCCGCGCCCATGTCGGCCGGCTTGCCGAAGATTTTTCCCGCGCAGCTCGCCGCCTGATCCGCGCCGACCACCAGCGCCTGCGGAAACTCCCACGATATTTTCAGCGCCTTGGCGCGAGAGAGCGCCGCGACGATGTCGTCGGGTCCGCCGCCCTCCCCGGCGATGCGGCGCTCGATCTCGCGTTCGTCGATCTCCGCCGGATGCGCCTCGAAAGGGAGGCCGGTCTGGCGCAAGGCCAGTTGACGCCCAAAACTCTTCGACGCCAACAGCAGAGGCTCTGGATGCCGCCACAGACGATCTCGGCCGCCCCGCGCGCCGGCTTTCTCCACAGCCCCCTCCTCTGCTTGGATTGCGGGGACAAAATTCGGCCGCCAAAGCCCCCGCGACGAATGTCGGGCATAAGGTTAACGAATCATTAACAGGCTAACGGCTGTCGATGGGAGACTCGGGCTCCACCCGATTCCAAATCATCCCCAGGATTTCCACGGGACAACTTTCGTCACGAACGACGTAAATTAATGATTCTAATAAATTAAATCTCTTATCCCCACCCGTGGACAACTTCTAGAAAAGGCTCTCCGTCTGCCCTGGCCTGTGGAGGAACGCCGAACAAAATTGCGTCACCGATTCGCCGGGCGCCAACTGATATAGTTAATTTTCAATTAATATATTCCTTTATTTTTATCCTGGAATGCGTTTTAGCTCGCCGTCGTCGAAACGAGAGGGCGGAAAATTGAGGCAAGAGCAAGAGGTCCATGGCGCAAAACCCTTGCTCCGCGTTTTGCGTGGCGAAGCATTGGCGAGGCCGCCGCTGTGGCTGATGCGCCAGGCTGGGCGCTATCTCCCAGAATACCGCGAAATGCGCGCGAAATCGCCGAGTTTCTTGGATTTCTGCTACACGCCGGCCGCCGCCGCGGAAGTCACCTTGCAGCCGATCCGGCGCTTCGGCTTCGACGCGGCGATTTTGTTCAGCGACATTTTGGTGGTTCCCGATGCGCTGGGGCAGAAGGTCGGTTTCGAGACTGGCGCGGGTCCGCGGCTGGAGCCTTTGGACGAGCCGGAAAAATTTTCGCGACTACTGGAAAAGATCGATCTCGAACGGCTGGCGCCGGTGTTCGAAACGATCCAGCGCGTGAAGGGCGCCTTGCCGAAGGAAACCGCTTTCATCGGTTTCTGCGGCGCGCCCTGGACCGTCGCCAGCTACATGATCGCCGGACACGGCACGCCCGATCAGGCGCCGGCGCGCGTCTTCGCATACCGCCATCCCGAGGCTTTCGGCCGGCTGATCGACCTTCTCGTGGACTCGTCGATCGCCTATCTGTCGCGGCAGATCGAAGCGGGCGTCGAGGTCGTGCAAATCTTCGACAGCTGGGCGGGGGTTTTGCCGGCGCTGGAATTCGACTGTTGGATTTTTAAGCCTTTACAAAAAATCGTCGCAGGGTTGAAGGCGGCGCATCCCGAGACGCCGATCATCGCCTTCGCGCGCGGCGCGGGAACGCATCTGACACCTCTGGTCGAGCGACTCGGCGCGCAGGCTTACGGCCTCGACACTTCGGCCGACCCGGTTTGGGCGGTGCGGGAAACCCAGGGCCGCGCGGCTCTGCAGGGCAATCTCGATCCGCTGGCCTTGCTGGCCGGCGGCGCGGCGCTGGAGCGCGAGACGCAGGCCATTCTGCAAGCCTTCGAAGGGCAGCCGCATATTTTCAATCTCGGACATGGCATTTTGCAACAGACGCCGATCGAGCACGTCGAGCGCCTGGTGGAGCTGGTGAGGCGGGGGAGGAACTGATGTACGCCTGGATCAAAGCGCTGCATGTGATCGCAGTGATCTCCTGGATGGCCGGCCTGCTCTATCTGCCGCGCCTCTTCGTCTATCACGCCGGCGTCGGTCCTGGCCCGCAGTCGGAACTGTTCAAGACGATGGAGCGCAAGCTGCTGCGCTTCATCATGGTCCCGGCGATGCTGGTTTCCTGGGGCAGCGGGCTGTTCATGGCCTATGACGCCGGCTGGTTTCAAAGCGGCTGGTTTCATGGAAAATTGCTGGCGGTCGTGCTGATGACCGGGGTGCATTTTTATGACGGCTTCCTGCAAAAGTCCTTCGCCGAGGACCGCAACGCGCATTCCTCGAAGTTCTTCCGCTATTTCAACGAGGCGCCGACCTTGTTGATGATCGCGATCGTCATTTTGGTCATTCTCAAGCCGTTTTAGGGCCATGGAGCTTCGCGCCGCGGGCCTCGCGCGGCTTCTGATCTTCGGAAACAGCGGTTCCGGCAAGAGTTGGCTTGCGAGAGAGTTCGGCGTGCGGTTGAGAGTCGCGCCGACGGATCTCGACACGATCCATTGGGAGCCGGGCGACTTCAATGTTGCGCGTGACAGGCAATTGGCGAAAGCGACGACGCGCCGGATCGCTGAACGGGACGCTTGGATCATCGAAGGGGTTTACGGCTGGTTGGCGCAAGAGGCCGTTTCTCGGGCGACGACGGTGGTTTGGCTCGACCTGCCGATCGAAGAATGTTTGGCGAATTTGAGAAGGCGCGGAGGGGGAAGATCGGACGAGGCCTTCGCGGCGCTTTTGACCTGGGCGGCCGCATATTCCAAGCGAGAGACCTCCTCTTCTCAACAAGGGCACGAGCGGATTTTCAACGCGTTCGCCGGAACGAAAGTTCGGCTTTCCTCGCGGGAGGAAACGGCGAGGTTGCTGGCGAACTGTCGAGCCGATGGTCCGGAGACCAGAGGCTATTTCGACGAGATCGTCACGCCCGACGCGGCCACGAACGGATAAGACCCGCCGCCGAAATCGACGCTCTCTCGCGACACGGCGTGAACGTTCTTCAACAGCTCCTGAAAATTGCCGCTGACCATCGTCTCCTCGAGCGCGTGGCGGATTTGCCCGTCCTCCACATAAAAGGAGTTCTTGGCGATTCCCGTAAAATCGAGATTGGCGTTGGGCGCGCCGCCGGAAAAGCGCGAGAAGACGATGCCGCGCCGGGTGTTGGCGACGATCTCCGCGAGCGGCGTCTCGCCGGCGGCGACCGAAAGCTTGTGGGCGCCGGCGGTCTGCGGCATGCCGAGCTTTTTGGAGAAGAAGAAGTCGACGAGAAATTCTTCCAACACGCCTTTTTCGACGACGTTCAAATTGCGCGTCGGCACGCCAAACCCGTCGAAATCCGCACCGCCCGGCGACGCCGCATCTCGCGGCTCGTTGCGCAGCGAGAACAGCGGGCTGGCGATGGCCTCGCCCTTGCGGTTCTTGAACGGGCTCGTCCCGGCGAAGAGCGCGCTGCCCGAAAGCGCCCCGAGGATGGGCCAGAGCAGGCTGGAAAGACAGTCCGGCGTCACGATCACGTCGCCGACGAATTTCTCCGGCACGGGTTTGCGTTCGAGCGATTGCACCGTCTCTTCGAGCAGGCGCGCGAGACTGCCGGCGCGAAACGGATCGTCGAAGGGCGCAAAACTCTCGGCCCCGACGTAATTCATCGAGGTCGTCCTGGCGCCGTCCTTGGCCATGAACAGCGCCGAAAAGCCGTAATGGGCGCGGCGCTCGCGCTGTCTGACGCCCTTCGAGTTGGCGAAGCCGGTGTCGGTCGCCGAGAAACTGTAATTGCAGTCGCGCGTGCGGATCAGCGGAAAATCTCGGGCGCGGCGGTCGAGAAAAGCTTCGATCGCGGCGCCCATCGCAGGGCGGTCCGGCGCCTCGGGGCCATGCGCCGAGGGCGGCAGACTCGGCGCCTCCGCCACGTCGTTGGCGGGATCGGGCAGGCCGGCCTGCGCCGCGGTCATCGCCGCGTCGAGCGCGCTGGAGACTTCGGCCGGATCGGCGCTGTTGAGCGAGGCCGAGCCGCGCTTGCCGTCCTTATAGACGGTGATCGCAGCCGCGCGGTTCTTCGTCGAGCGCACCAGATCGACGCCGCGATTGTCGAACTGCATCTCGACGTAATCGGCGTCGACGGCGCGCGCCTGCGCCGCCGAGGCGCCTTTCGCCAGAGCCTCTTCGACCAGCTCCCGCGCGAATTCGTCGACGGATCGTTTCGCGCGCGCGCTCATCCGCGGCCTCCGAGCGTGACCTTGCATTTGATCGCCGGGCCGCCCATGCCCACGGCGATCGGCTGCTTCTTGCCGCACCAACCGCCGGCGCCCGACCATTTGAATTGGTCGCCGACATGGGTGACGCTCTTCAACATGTCGAAGGCGACGCCGGAGATCGTCGTGTCGCGGATCGCCCGGCCAAGCTTGCCGCCGCGGATTTCATAGCCGCAATTGACGCCGAACATGAATTCGCTGGTCAGATCCGCCTGGCCGTTGGTGGCGCGTTTGAGATAATAGCCGCGGTCGATCGCGCCGATCATCTCGGCGAGCTTGTCGTTTCCGGCGAGAATGGCCGTGTTGCGCATGCGCACCAGAGGTTCGTCGGCGAAGGCGAAGGCGCGGGCGTTGCCGAAAGGCTCGCCCTGGAGTTCGGCGGCGGTCTGCTTGCTGTTCAGGAAATTCTTCAGCACGCCTTTGTCGATGATCGTCACGTCGCGGCATAGCGTGCCTTCGTCGTCGACATGGATGGCGAAGCTCGATTTGCCGTCGGGGCCGCGGCCGGCGTAATCGCCGAGCGTGATTTTCTCGGAGGCGACGACACCTCCGAGATGGTCTCCGGCGACGGAGCCGGCGAGCACCAGATCCGCCTCGCAGGTATGGCCGATGGCCTCATGCGCCAAAATGCCGGCGAGGTCGGAATCGAGCACGACGTCTTGGAGCCCAGCTTCGCATTGGCCACCTTCCGCCTTGCGGCGCAGTTCCTCATGCAGATTTTCGAGCCATTCGTGCAGCTGGTCGGGGTCGAAGTCCTGATCCTGGATTTCGCCGAAAGCGTCGAGCGCGTCGCGCAGTTCGACGAGCCCGTCGTTGGCCTCGATGCTCATCGTCACCGAGAGCACGGCGCGCGGGACGTAGGAGTAAGTGCGGGCGCCTTCGCTGGTGGCGAGGGCCTTTTCGCTGGCGTTGCTGGAGAGCGACAGGTCGACGTTGACGAGTTCGGGATATTTGGCGCGGATCGTTTCGTCGAGGCGGCGCAATATGTCGACGCGGTCATGCGCGCTGCAAGCGGGACGCGCGCTGCGGTGGTCGAAGACGCCTTCGCCGAGTTGCGACGCGCTGGGCGCGAAACCGCGCCGCCGCGCGCTTTGTCCGAGCGAACGCGCATTCTCCAAGGCCTTGGCCAAGACGGCGCGCAGCGCCGCGTCGTCCTCTTCCGCGACCGAGGCGAAGCCGTAGACGCCCGCGTCGAAAATTCGCGCGGAGACGCCGCTGTCGCGCGCCTGAGCGTTGGTCAGCAGCACGCCCTTGCGCATGGAGACGGCCGTCGAAAAATTCGCGTGCCAGCGAATTTCGCCTGGGTTCTTCAACGCCGAGGCGACGCCGGCGAGCCGTTCGAGCATGTCGCTTCTCCTTGAGGGCCGCGAGGGAGGGCGAGAGGGAACATGGTCGATGGGGGCGCGTCTGGCAAGGCGGAGATCGCGCGAGCGCAACGCGCGTCGCGGCGTCGCGGCGTCGCGACGAGTTTGTGACTCCGGGGGGCGGTTCGTGTTAATCGTCTGGGGCGCGGCGAATTCGGTCAAATCCCACATTCCCGGACTTCTATTGGCTCGGCGCCTCCAATTTGGGCGCAACCGAGGGCGACGGCGCAAGGCAAGCGAGACTCTCGTTCGAGAGGAAAGGTCCTCATGCAACTTCGAGTCGGCTACGAATTGATCTACGAATGTCCGCAGCCCACGCCAATGCTGTTGACGTTGAACACCCATTTCAGCCGCGTCGCGGACGTCGTGGTTCCGGACCACATCGTCACGAGTCCGCCTGTCGAGATCCGGCCCTACCGCGACGAATTCGGCAATTGGTGCAGCCGCATCGTCGCGCCCGCCGGGCAGATTCGCATTTCGACCGATGCGGTCCTGAACGACAGCGGATTTCCCGATCCGATCCACGCCGACGCCTGGCAGCACAAGGTGGAGGATCTTCCCAACGAGACCTTGGTGTTTTTGTTGGGCAGCCGCTACTGCGACACGGACCGCCTGACCGAGATCGCCTGGGGCCTGTTCGACAAGGCGCCGACGGGATGGGGGCGGGTCCAGGCGATCTGCGACTTCGTCCACAATCACATCAGCTTCGGCTACGAACATGCGCGCTCGACGCGCACCGCCTTGGAGGCGTACCAAGAGCGCCGCGGCGTCTGCCGCGATTACGCCCATCTCGCGATCGCCTTTTGCCGCTGCATGAATATTCCAGCGCGCTATTGCACCGGCTATCTGGGCGACATCGGCATGCCGCCGCCCTATGGTCCGATGGATTTCGCGGCCTGGTTCGAGGTCTTTCTGGGAGGCCGCTGGCATATTTTCGATGCGCGCAACAACGTTCCACGCATCGGCCGGGTGCTGATGGGGCGGGGACGCGACGCCACCGACGTGCCGCTGAGCACCACTTTCGGGCCGAACATCCTGAAGAGTTTTAGGGTATGGACCGATGAAATCCGGACGTGACGAAGCCGCTTGGCCCGAACGCGCGCCGATGAACCGGACGCCCCGCCTGCTGGCCGCCGACGAGCCGGAACCCGTCACGGCGCAAAATGAAAACGCTGCGTCGCCCTTCCTGATCGTCGTCGATCACGCGGGCAATCGCATACCCCGCGCGCTCGGCCGGCTCGGCGTCGCCGAGGCCGAATGCGCGCGGCACATCGCCTGGGACATTGGCGCCGCCGAGGTTTCTCGGCGCATGGCCGATGCGCTGAGCGCAACTCTGCTGCTACAGAACTATTCGCGCCTCGTGATCGACTGCAACCGCTCGCCGGAGGTGGACTCGTCGATCCCGGAAATCAGCGAATTGACGTCGATTCCAGGAAATCTCGGTGTGAGCGAAGCCCAAAAAGCCGCGCGCGTCGCCGAAATTTTTCGGCCCTATCACGATCGGATCGCGGCGGAACTCGACCGCAGACGCGAGGCGGGCCGGCCCACGCTGCTGATCGCGATGCACAGTTTCACCCCGGTTTTCAAGGGCGTGGCGCGGCCTTGGCACGCCGGCGCGCTCTACAATCGCGATCCGCGGCTCGCCCATGCGCTGATGGCGCTGCTGAAAGGCGAGGCGGGACTCTGCGTCGGCGACAACGAGCCCTACAGCGTGAGCGACGCCACGGATTACACGATCCCGGTGCATGGCGAGCGCCGCGGTCTGCTGCACGTCGAGATCGAAATCCGCCAAGATCTCATCGCCGACGAGGCCGGCCAACGCCTGTGGGGCGCGCTGCTGGCGCGTCTGCTGCCGCGTGCCTATAGAGCGCTGGTCTCGGACGGCGCGGTCGGAGCGGCCTGACCCGCGGCTGACAGGCTGGTTTAGAGGCGACCCAACAGCTCCGACTTTTTCGCCGCGAATTCCTCCTCCGTCAAAATGTCCTTCCGCCGCAGCTCCGCGAGCCTTTCGATCGTCGTCAAAATGTCGTCCGGGGCGGACGATGCGGGCTGCCTCGGAGGCGCCGGCGGCGCGGCTTCGGGCGGCGCCGGCGCGACTGGCTGGGGCGACGGCTCGGGCGTTGCAAAGATGGATGGCGTCGGCGCTTCGGGCGGCGCGCCGGCCGGAGAGACCAGAGGCAGGTCGGCGACGCGCACGAGCCCAAACTGGCTGGTGAAGGTCAGCGATTGATCGCCGCTTTGCTGCTGGGAGAAGCCGGCGATGCCGTGCCCGCCGGTGTCGTGGACGGCGACCCGGCCGCCTTGCTGGATCGCAAGACGGCGCGCGCCTGGGAAATAAGCGTAGCGCAGATCGTTCTGCGCGCCGGTGGAAGCGGGTTCGCCCAGCTCCGCCGGCCACCAGCGAGCAGCCGAGGCGGCGGACCCCGGCACGAACAGGCTTACGCCGCCGCCCTGGCTTTGCGATTGAACCGACCCCGCGCCTGCGCCGAAAGAGGGTTGGCGGGAAAGCAGCGCCGCCAATTCGTTGCAGAGCGAGTCGACACGAAATTTCAGGCCTTGGTTGAACATGTCGCCGACCATGATCATGCCGCCTTGCGACCATTGGCCCATGCCGCCGAGATCTGGGTGATCGAACTGCGCCTGCGATCCGCCGCCGTTCGCAAGGGCGCGAAGCAGGGTCGTCACGGCCTCGAGGCTCACCGTATGACGGCGCGCGACCTCCTCCAAAATGCGTCGCCCCTCGGGCGTGAGCTCCTGCATGGCCGATCCTCTCGTCAAAAGCGCCAGGCCGAACGGGCGTCCGTGGGCTCCCAAACCGCCTCGGCAGAAAGTCCTAATCGGGCTTGCCGCTTTCTCCTACCGCAAATCAGGAAATCGGCCGCTTCTTGCGCACATAGATGGTGCATTCGACCTGGGCGATGGTCTCGCCCTGCGGATCGGTGATTTCGGTCGAGAAGCGCGGCAGCAGCTTCTCTCCATCCGCGGTCGCCGCTTTGATCTCCGCGATTTGGTCGTCCGACAAGCAAAAGGTCGCCCGCGCCAGGCTCTTTCCGGGCCGAAGGAACTCGATCTCGGCGGATTTCGTCCAAACCGCATAGTCGGGCCCGAGGTGATGTTGGAGCATCAGCGGATAGAAGGGGTCGGTCATCGAGAACAGGCTTCCGCCGAACATCGACCCGAGCGCGTTGCGGTTCCACCAGCGCAAATGCAGTTCGGCCTCCACACGTCGCCAGTCCTGCGCGACTTTTCGCACGCGGATTCCGGCGAACAGCAGCGGCGGCCAAAAATTGATCAGCAGACGCAGATGCTTGGGCGAAAGGCCGCGGCCAAAGGGTCGCGCCGGCTGGCTCGGCGCCGCCGAGCCTTGGCCATCGATCGGATCGAACTCTTCGCGCCGATTCACCGGATCGTCCACGGCCGCCCCCAAAGACGCCCGAACATTGGCTGGGGGCGCCGAAATTACTGTGTTGACCGACAGGGCGTTACAGCAAGATCGCTCTTGTCTTCAAGTGGTTCCAAGACATGTGTTTCCAAGACATGTCGAAACCGATCGGACGAAATTCCGGCGCGGCGTTGCGTTCGGCGGGACATTCCCGCGGGCTCGCCAGTTCCGCTTCGCCGCAAGTCTCCTGCAGCGACTTTTGGCGCGTTGACAGGCCTTTTCGATCAAGGGGCTGGGTGTTGTGCATTATTGATGAATTCAGACCCTCGCGCCGTGCCGGCGGCGATGACTGCAACGGGTCGAACCCGGAGTTCCAAACGGACCCGGCCAAGGCGCGGGTCGGCGGCCGGAGTGTCATCGTCGGTAACGGAACTCGGGCCGGTTCACTTCCATTGGGGGAGCCCGCCCCAAAACCCTACGCCATCTCCGCCGCCGCATCGCCGAACAGCGCGCCCTGGAAATAATCCACCTTCCACTCGCGCAGCACCGCCGCGGTCGCTTCGTCCTCGACCCATTCGGCGACGATTTCGAGTTTCAGATGATGCGCGAGGTCGGTCAGCGTGCGGGCGAAGAAGCGGTCGTCCTCGCTGTTGACGATGTTGCGCACGAAGGCCCCGTCGATCTTGACGAGGTCGAAGGCCAAATCCCGCAGATTGCGGAAGGAGGTGTGGCCGGCGCCGAAATCGTCCATCGCCACCTTCGCGCCGAGCCCATGGCAGACCGAGATCACATGCGCCGTGGCGTCGATGTCCTCGATCACGCTGGTCTCGGTCAATTCGATCGTCAGCCGCTCGGCGACGCCGGGGTTGGCGCGCGTCAGAGCGGCGAGGCGGTCCGGCCATTCCGGATCGAGCACCGTGGACAGCGAGGCGTTGACCGAGAGGCGCAGGTCGGAACGCTCCGCCAGCGCCGCGATCGCGAGCTCCATCACGCGCTGGTCGAGCAGGCGCACCAGGCCGGCCTTTTCGGCGACCGGCAGGATCTCGCCCGGCGTGACCGTCGCGCCGTCGGGCAGGCGGACGCGCAGCAGCGCTTCGTAGAAGGCGACGGAGCCGTCCCGCGCCCGCACGATCGGCTGAAAGGCGAGTTCGACCCGCTCCTGACGCAAGGCCGAGACGATGCTTTCCGCCACGCTGCGCGCATGCAGGCGCTGGTCGCCGAGGGCGAGCGAGGCGCTGTAGAGCGCGTAGCGGGAATCGGCGCGTTGCCGGGCGGCGTCGAGCGCCTCCTCGGCGTGCTGAAACAAGATGTGGCAGTTGCGGCCGTCGCGCGGGCCGACGACGCCGCCGACGCGGATCGTCGCCGGCACGGCCCCCGCCGAGGTCTCGAAGGGCGTCGCCGCCACCGCGTCGATCAGCCGGGACGCTATGGCTTGCACCTGATCGGCGTCGCATTCCGGCGCGACGATCGCGAATTTATTGCCCGCGTGGCGCGCCAGCAGATCGGAGACGCGCATCGTCGCGCTCAAACGCTCGGCCAGGCCGGCGATGACTTCGTCGCCCGCGTCGTAGCCGTAATTGCGGTTGAGCGCGAAGAGATTCTCCAAGGCGACGAGCAGCACGCCGAAGGGCTTGCGGCCGCGCTCGGCGCCTTCGATCACGCGCTGCAATTTTTCGGTCAGATGCGCGCGGTTCAACATGCCGGTGAGCGGATCGAACTGGCTGTTGCGCGCGCGCAGCCGATCGGCGTTCTGCCGCTCGGTGACGACCCGCAGCACGCCATGGGCGCGCGCCGGGCGGCCGTCGCCGCCCTTGAACCAGCGGCCGGTGTCCTCGACCCAGAGAACGCCGACGCCGCCCAGTTCGCGCGGCTGCAGCAGCGCATAGACCAGCTGATAGGCGACGCCTTCGCCCTCGTCGGCGCGCTCCGAGCGCATGATCGCGTCGTAGCGCGAGACCGCGCTGTCCGGCGCGAAGCGCGCGCCATAGGCGAGGCCGCTGGAGAGGTCGGTCTGGCCGAGAACCCCGAAGGTCTTCGCCAGATCGCCGCTCCAGACGAGACGGTCGGTGCGCAAATCCCATTCGTAGAGAAGCTCGCCGATCGAATCGAGGATGGGCGCCGCCTCCAGAACGGCCATCGCCGCGCGCGACGGCGGCGCCGGCGCGGGGGTGTGCGTATCGATCAGGACCGATTCGCTCCCATGCTCGGCGGCGCCGCGGGAGGCGAGATGGCGCAACAGCATGGCGTTCCTCGAAGGCGTTGCAGCGTATTCCGATCGCGAAAGTCCTGCAACGCTTGCGGAATACGCGCTTGCGAAACTCTAGTCGGGAGCACGCTATGCGGCGCGGGTAAACGCCCCGTTAGCCCAATCGTCGACGGACTCCCGCATCGCGTGGCGTTCGGCGGCCCGTTTCGAAGCGGCGGCTTGCGGAGCGGACGAAATTGAGAAGCCGAATTGGGAACTTGTTGCTCCGGCGCCTCGGGCGCGAAAGTCGTTAAGCACGACGACCGAATCGAGTCCTGGCGCCCCGCCGCCCGTTGCGAGCCTCTAGGCTCGCAACTCGCGACGATGCGAAAGTTCAGCCGTTCAGCCGTTCAGCCGCTTCAGCCAGTCCCGCGCCTGCGCCCGGACGTTTTCCGGCGCCGCGCCGCCGTAGCTCCTGCGGCTCTCGACGGATTTATCGACGCCGAGAACCCCGAAGACTTCGGCCGTGACGCGCGGCTCGACCGAGCGCATGTCGCCCAGCGTCAGATCTTCCAATTGCGCGCCGCGCGTCGCCGCCAGCGCCACGATGCGGCCGGTGACGTGATGCGCCTCGCGGAAGGGCAGACCCAGCGCCCGCACCAGCCAGTCGGCGAGGTCGGTCGCCGTGGCGTAGCCGGCGCCCGCCGCCGCCCGCATCCGGTCGCGGTCGACCGTCATGTCGCGGGTCATGCCGGCGATCGCCGCGATGCAGAGGGCGAGCGAGTCCAGCGCGTCGAAGGCGCCCTCTTTATCCTCCTGCATGTCCTTGGAATAGGCGAGCGGCAGGCCCTTCATGACGATCAAGAGCCCTTGCAGCGCGCCGACGATGCGCCCGGTCTTGCCGCGCACGAGCTCCGCCGCGTCGGGATTGCGCTTTTGCGGCATGATCGACGAGCCGGTGGTGAATTTGTCCGAGAGGCCGACGAAGGCGAATTGCGGCGTCGTCCACAAGACGATCTCTTCGGCGAAGCGCGACAGATGCGTCGCGCATATGGCGCAGGCCGCGAGCGTCTCCAGCACGAAGTCGCGGTCGGAGACGCTGTCGAGCGAATTGGCGGTCGGGCGATCGAAGCGCAGCGCCTTGGCGGTCATCTCCCGGTCGATCGGGAAAGACGTGCCGGCCAGCGCCGCGGCGCCCAGCGGCGACTGGTTGAGCCGCGCCCGCGCGTCGATGAACCGGCCGCGGTCGCGCGAAATCATCTCGACATAGGCCAGGAGATGATGGCCGAAGGTGACGGGCTGCGCCGATTGCAGATGGGTGAAGCCGGGCATGACCGTCGCCGCCTCGGCCAGCGCCTTTTCGGCCAGCGCGAGCTGCAGCTCGGCGAGCTCCGCGTCCAGCCGGTCGATGCAGTCGCGGATGAACAGCTTGAAATCCGTGGCGACTTGATCGTTGCGCGAGCGCGCCGTATGCAGGCGGCCGGCGGCGGGGCCGACGATCTCGGCGAGCCGCGACTCGACGTTCATGTGGATGTCTTCGAGCTTGCGCGAGAAGACGAATTGGCCGGCGCGGATTTCTTCCTCGATCTGGGCGAGGCCCGCTTCGATCCTGGCGGCGTCGTCCTTCGAGACGATCCCGCAGGCCGCGAGCATGGCGACATGGGCCTTGGAGGCCGCTATGTCTTGCGGCCACAGCCTTTGATCGAAGTCGATGGAGACGTTGATGGCTTCGAGCACCGCGTCGGCCGCGTCGCGAAAGCGGCCGCCCCAAATTTTGCTGGTCATGTCACCCTTTCCGCAACGCCGAGCCGGAAGCCCAGAACGATGAACGAGCCAGAAGCAGCAGATTCGCGGCGCAGCCGCACGGCCTTCGGCCTCGCCGCCCTGGCGCTGGCCGCGGTCGCGGCGTTCCTATACGTGAAAGCCGGCCCGCCCCGCAACAAAACGCAAAGCGCCGCCTGCGTCGCCGCCAAACCCTTGGCCGCGACGCTGGCGCCCTTCGCCAAGGGCGAAATCGCCGCATTGAACGTCGCTTCGGAGCCGGACCTCCTCGGCGACATCGCCTTCAACGGGCCGGACGGCGCGCCGAGCAATCTCGAGGCGTTCAAGGGCAAGACGCTGCTGGTCAACATCTGGGCGACCTGGTGCGTGCCCTGCCGCGCCGAAATGCCGGCGCTCGACCGGCTGCAAAAGCAGCTCGGCTCCGACAAATTCGAGGTCGTCGCGATCAACGTCGACACCAATCGCCCGGAAAAGCCCAAGGCGCTGTTCGCCGAATTGGGGATTTCCGCGCTGAAACTCTATGCCGATCCCAAGGCGGAGGTGTTCTTCAAGCTGCGCCAGGGCGGCGGGCTGATGGGCCTGCCGACGACCTTTCTGATCGACCCGCAGGGCTGCGAAATCGCCCGCATGTCCGGACCGGCGGCGTGGGATTCGGCGGATGCGCTGGCGCTGGTCCGCCGGGCGTTGGGGACGGGGGAGTAGCGCGAAGGCTTCGGCGTCTCCGTGCTTGAATGGCCCCCACCCCAGCCCTCCCCCGCTATCGCGGGAGAGGGAGCAGATTCGGCGCTTCATCGAGAGTTTGCGCAACGCCGGCCGCCTCCCTCTCCCGCGAAGCGGGGGAGGGTGAGGGTGTTGCAATTCCCATATCCTCAGGCGAAATCACCCCTTCGTCAGCAACAGTAGCCTTCGCGCCTCGGCTAAATCGGCCAGCGCCAGGCGCAGCGCCCGCACTTCTTCCTCGCCGAGCCCCGCCTGCGTCGTCGCTGCGGGCTGGGCGATCACCGCCGGCAGTTGCGTGGGGCGCGGCGGCTCCAAAATCTCCGCCGTCGCTTCGATGACGGGACTTTCGTCCACTTCCCGCCGCGGCGTGCTCTCGGCCGGCGCTTCGGGGGCGCCGCCCGCAAAACCCGGGCGAAAACTCCCGGCGCGCAGCCCCTCGATCACGGCGCGCGCGCCCTGTTCGCTCAAAATGCGCTGCACGCCCTTGATCGTATAGCCCTGGCCATAGAGCAGATGGCGCAGCGCCATCGCCAGCTCCACGTCGCGCGGGCGGTAGTAGCGCCGGCCGCCGGCGCGCTTGACGGGGTCGAGCTCCTTGAAGCGCGTCTCCCAAAAGCGCAGCACATGCGCCGGCAGGTCGAGCTTCTCCGCCACCTCGCCAATGGTGCGCATCGCTTGGTCGCCTTTGGCTGCTTCGCTCTTGCCGATCGCCATTCTCGACTCCGCCCCCGAGCGAATCGCCCCGCCCGGCCCATAATTTACGCGGTCTTCAGCCGATTTGCGCCGGCCCCCGCATTTGCGCGCAAAAGCCGCCTTCGCCCTGTGGACAAGCGCCGGGCGCGCCCCTAAACATCCGCGAGAAATCCAGCGCAACCGCGCGACGCCGAGTTTGCCGACATGGACGAGAAGCTGATTTTCCCCGAAAAGACCGCCGAAGTGGAGCATTGGCCGACGCCCGAAAACGCGATCGGCCTGCGCAACTGGCTCTATGCCGTCGCGGCGCTGGTCTTTGCGATGGTGCTGGTCGGCGGAGCGACGCGGCTCACCGAATCCGGCCTCTCCATCGTTCAATGGAAGCCCGTCGCCGGCGCGCTGCCGCCGCTGTCGCAGGCCGAATGGCAGGCCGCCTTCGACGACTATAAGAAAATCCCGCAATTTTCCGAGATGTTCCCGACGATGGACCTCGCCGGGTTCAAATACATCTTCGCCTGGGAGTGGGCGCATCGCCTGCTCGGACGCCTGATCGGTCTCGTCTTCGCCGGCGGTCTCGCCTATTTCTGGCTCAGGCGCCGCATCCCCAAGGGCTATGCGCCAAAGCTGCTGTTCATTCTCGGCGTCGGCGGACTGGAGGGCTTCGTCGGCTGGTGGATGGTGAAGTCCGGGCTCGTCAACCGGGTCGAGGTCGCGCAGGAGCGGCTGGCGATTCATCTCTTGATCGCCTCGCTGATCCTCGCCTCCTGCATCTGGGTGGCCGGCGGGCTCGGCAAGAAGCTCCCGTCGCAGATCATTTCCGGCCGCGCGCGGCTGCGCTTCGTCTCCAAGACGATCCTCGTCGCCGTCTTCGTGCAGCTCGGTTTCGGCGCGCTGGTCGCGGGGTTGCGCGCCGGCCGCATCGACAACACCTGGCCCTTGATGGAAGGCGGCTTCGCGCCCTCCTTCGAGACGCTGTGGAGCCTGACGCCCTGGTGGGCCAATCTGCTCGACAATCCGATCACCGCGCAATTCCTGCACCGCGTCACCGCCTATGGCATCGCGGCGCTGGCGTTGCTGCACATGCTGGACGCGGGCGCGAACGCCACGGGGCAGGCGGCGAAGGGCGGCGTGATCCTTTTCGTCCACGTCCTGGCGCAGATCGCCCTCGGCGTCGCGACGCTGGTGCTGGTCGAGGATTATTGGCAATGGACCGGCGCCCCGCACATCGTCCTCGCCTTGGCGCATCAGGCCATCGGCATCGCGGTGCTGGGGGCCGCGACGATGCAGGCGCGGCGGCTGCACACCTCGTAATTTGCGCTGGCGCACGGAGGTTTGGGGCGCGGCGTCGTATTGATCCCGACGCCCCCCTCAACTCTCGGAGGACAGCCCAAATGGAGTTCCTCGATTTTCTGCATCAGCCGGGTCCGGAGTTTCTGGCTTTTTACGCCTGCGTGCTGGTCGCCGTGCTCGCCGCCGCGGCTTTCGCGATCGTCTCGGCGGATCGCAGCGATACGCAAAATCTCCCAAAGGCGCCGAGCGCACCCGATCCGGTCGAACTCGCCTATCTCTCCGGCGGGCCGAACCAGGTGCTGCGGACGCTGATCTATGGGCTCTGCCAAAAGGGACATTTGCGTCTCGACGGCGATTCGGCGCTCGTTCCGGCGCAAAATCCGCCGTCGGCCGCGGCGCTGACCGAGTTGGAGGCCCGCGCGCTGCAAGCGGTCGGCGGGCGCGCGAAAATCTCCGATTTCTTTGGCGCCAAGGGTCCGCGCGCCGAGATCGAGCGGCTTCTCGCCCCGCTCGCCGCGCGCCTCGCCGCAGAAGATTTGCTGCGGCCCGCCGCCGTCGTCGCCGCGGGCTGGTGGTCCTTCGGGCTCGGCGCCTTGCTGCTCGCCGGTTTGGCTTTGGCCAAGATCGACATCGGCCTCGCGCTCGGCCGTCCGGTCGGCTTCCTCGTCATGCTGTCGATCTTCGGCCTCGTCGGCCTGCTGATTCTCACGCTCAAAATGTGCTCGCGACCGCACAGCCGGCGCGGTCGGGCCTATCTCGATCGGGTGCGGGCCGCTTATTCGAGCCGGATGCGCGACGCGCTGAGCGGCTTCCACGCCGCGTCGGTCGGCGGCGCCACGACAGCCGGCGCGACGAGCGCCGCCGTCTTGCTGCTCGTCGGACTCGACGGCTTCAATGCGCTGAAAGGCACGCCGGACGCGGTCTTCTCCAAGGCCTTCGCCAAGGGCGCCGGCGGCGGCGGGGGCGGCTGCGGCTCGTCCTGCAGTAGCGGGGGCGGCGACGGCGGGGGCGGCGGAGGCGGTTGCGGGGGCTGCCGCGCTTCCCCGGCTCGGCGTCGGCCTCGGCTATCGTCCGCAATTTCGCGCGGAACTCTTCGAGAATCGCGAGAGCGTCGACTTTCTCGAAATCATCGCCGACCATTATTTCGACGCCGCGCCCGAAAAGCTCGCCGAACTCGATCTCTTGCGCGCGCATTTCCCGCTCGTGCCGCATGGGCTCGATCTGTCGCTCGGCTCGGCGGAAGGGCTCGACGACGCCTATGTCGATAAATTCGCGCGGCTGATCGAACGGATCGACCCGCCCTGGTGGAGCGAGCATCTGTGCTTCACCCGCGCCGGCGGGATCGCCATCGGCCATCTCGCGGCGCTGCCGCAGAGCCGCGCGGCGCTCGATGCGGTCGCGCGCAACGTCGACATGCTGCGCAAAAAGATCAAGGCGCCCTTGATCCTGGAGAATGTGACGACCGTCGTCGCGGTTCCGGGCGCCGAAATGGACGAGGCGGAATTCTTGACCCGGGCTCTGGAGCGCACCGGCTGCGGCTGGCTGTGCGACGTGGCGAATCTTCACGCCAATGCGGTCAATCACGGCGCCGACGTGGAGGCGGGCTTCGACCGCTGGCCTTGGCAGCGCGTCGTGCAAATCCATTTCGCCGGCGGGCGCTGGCGGGGCGAGGTGCTGATCGACAGCCACGACAGCGCGACGTCCGAGGCGGTCTGGGCGCTGTTCGCGCGCGTCGCCGCGGTCGCGCCGATCAAGGGCGCGATATTGGAGCGCGACGAGAAGATTCCGTCTTTCGGCGAGTTGCTCGGCGAGCTGGAGCGGGCGCGGCTTTTGCTGGCGGCGCGCCATGACCAGGGCCCTCACCCCGAGAAGCCGCGCAGCGGCGTCTCGAAGGGCGCCCGCCGCATCGGCGCCGCGGAGAGTTTTACCTCAGCGCCTCGGGTCTGGCCATCCCTCGAGACGGCCCCTTCGAAGCCTCCTCGGGATGAGGTTGGGGGGAATGGGCGAGATGTGGATGGCGTCCCGGCGGGAGAACCGCAAGACCTCGCCGCGACTCAAAATCTGCTGGCGCGGCTCTTCACCGATGCGGGCTTTCGAGACGCGTTTTTCGCGAGCGACGGCGAAACGTTCGCGGCGCTCGATCGAAGGTCGCTGTCGCTGTTCGCCGATTCCTTGATCAGCAAGCGCCTGGCCGATGCGCGCAAAACCCTGCCATGGACCGCCAAGGCGCTGGGGCGCGATTTCGCCGCGCTGCTGCGGCCGCTTCTCGCCGGGCCCGCGCCGGCCGGCCGGCATCGCGCCGATGCGCGGCGCCTGCTTGCCCGTCTCGAGGAAAAGCCGGCGCCGGCGCCGCAATGGATCGCCGATCTCGCCCGCTACGAACAGGCCTGCGTCGAAGCCGCCACTCCCGGCTTCGTCTGCAAGCTCCAGCGTTTTCGCTGGCCGCCGGCGCGGCTCGCGCTCGCCGCGCGGCAAGGGAGCGACCCGGGCCCCCGCAAAACCAGCTTCGCCCTATGGTTCCGCCCGCCAAACGGCGCCCTGCGTCACTTTCTGATTTAGACTCGGCGCAGGCTCTCGCCGCGTTCGGCCGCATGGCGTTCGGCGACGAGGTCGACCATACGCTCGGCGGCATGATCGCGGTTTTCCTGGCTCTGCGCCTTGGCGAGCTCCTCGCCGGCTTCCTTCAGCTGCTCCTGCGCCGCGTCGAGCTTGTCGCGCAGGTCGCCGAGCGAATTGGCGAGGTTGTCGCGCCGCGTACGCGCCGCCCGAGCATAGGTCGGATAGGCGAAATGCGACGGATCGCTGATGTTGGCGCGCGCCTCCTCGTTCGTTATCTCGCGATCGAGCTCGGTGGTCATGCGCGTGAATTCGGCGATCATGGTTTGCAACTGCCCGATGCGCCGACGTTTTTCGTCCACCTGAAACTGTTTCAGGCGCAACAATGTATCCCGCGACTTCATGATACGCTACTCCGTTACGCAAGGCGCCGTGCGCCAAACTCCTGTCGATCTCTTCATTTCGCGAGACGAAGCGACTATGCGCGAACGAGGTTGCTTCTTGGTTACCGCCGGTTGAAATTTTTCGTTTCGAAATCAGCAGCTTTTACGACATTTAACGGTAAGGTTCCGCTTACCATGTTTCTCCATGCGGGCCTGGCGCCGCGACGCCGCGGTCCAAGCGCGGCGACTCCGCGGCGAAAGGGAGCAAACCCCAATCCTTGCGCGCCGCGAGCACGCGGCTGTAACGCCGGTCCGGCGCGGCGAGCCGGCCGGTGCAGACCAGATCGAACGTCGCCCGCGCGCAATGATGTCGGCGTTGCGGGGTAAACTCCACGGAATAGTCGACGACGAGCCAGGCGCCCGCCAATTGCTCAGGTGGAATGGCGCGTTTCGCCATTTGCGCGAGGATCCAGCCGCGCGCCTCTTCCGAATAAGGAAAGGGCGCCAGCGGACAGCGCTCGAACGTCGCCCGGCGGCCCATCACGTCCATCTCCAAGCGACCGCCGCCGAGCAGGACCAGATTGACGAGGTCCATGTTGGAAGGCAGTGCTATGAAGCGCTGGCAAAGAACATGCGCGAAATCCTGAAAGACTTTTCTGGCCATGGCCGGGAACCGCTTTTCGTCTCGGGCTCGAATTTTCGAACCTTCCGGGCGCGCATCACACGCCCTCGCGTTCCACCGCCCCGCCCATCCGCCGATAGACGAAGGCCGGCGCCGGCGCGGCGGCTTCGACTTCGCCGAGCCGGGCGAAATCCGCATGGGCCGGCGAGAGATGGCAGGCCGGGTCGGTCGCGCTCGCGTCGCCGACCGTCGCCATCGCCTGGCAGCGGCAGCCGCCCCAGTCGATCTCGCGGCGCTCGCAGGAGCCGCAGGGCTCTTGCATCCACTCCGTGCCGCGAAAAGCGTTGAACGCCGAGCCGTCCTTCCAGATCTCGGCGAGATCGCGTTCGCGAACGTCGTCGAAGACGAGGCCGGGGATCGTCTGCGCCGCGTGGCAGGGCAGCGCCTTGCCCGACGGCGTCACGGCGACGATCGAGCGCCCCCAGCCGCCGGTGCAGGCCTTGGGGCGCGAGGCGTAGTGATCGTGGATCACGAAATCGAAGTTCAAATCGCCCTTCAAGCGCTCCCTGGCCGCGTCGACGATCCCGACCGTCGCGAGGAAAATCTCGCGCGTCGGAATCAGCGCGGCGCGGTTCTTCAGCGCCCAGGCGTAATATTGGATATGCGCGACCTCGATGCGCTGCGCGCCGGTCTCGACCGCGAAGTCGATGATTTGCGGCAGATGCGCGATGTTCTGCCGGTGCATCGGCGCGTTGATCGTCAGCCCCATGCCGAGTTCGGCGGTCCAGCGCGCGACCTCGCGCTTCTTCTCGAACCCGCCCTCATATTGCGAAATGCGGTCGGCGTTCTTCGGCTCCACGTCCTGGATCGACAGCTGCAAATGGTCGAGGCCGATCCTGGCGAGCGTCGCGAGGCGCTCACGCGTCAGCGTCACCCCCGAGGTGATGAGATTGGTGTAGAGCCCCGCCTCGACGGCGTCGGCCAAAATCTCCTCGAGGTCCTTGCGCAGCGTCGGTTCGCCGCCGGAGAGATGCAGCTGGAAGACGCCGATCTCGGCCGCGCGCCGGAACAGCGCGCCCCATTGCGCGGCTGTCATTTCCACGTTGGCGCGCTCCATCTCCAGCGGATTGGAGCAATAAGGGCATTGCAGCGGGCAGCGATGCGTCAACTCGGCGAGCAGCCCGGTCGGACCGCCGGCGAAGGGCGCATGGCTTTGCGCCAGCGCCGAGAGCGGCGGCGCGGAAAAAGAGGATGGCCCGTCGCGCAGCAGGCGCTTGTCGGCGAAATCTTGCAAAATCGGCATGATGTCGCGCTGAATGAGATCTTTCGGCGCATTGTATTGCGCGGCGAGCATTTCGGCGACCTGGGCCACGGTCCGCTGGCCGTCGATGAGCCGCAGCACCGCCAGCGCCGTGGCGTTTGGTTCGTGAGCGCGCTCCGGCGCCAACACGACGAAACGCTCCCGCGGGCGATCCTCGTGCAGCCGGGCGTAGCGCTCGAAGGCGGGTTTGGAGTTGGGTCCGATCAGATAACGCACTGGGGATCGCCTCATAGGTGGCGCAATCCACGAGGGCGTCGCCTTTGCGAGGCGAGCGCTCTCTGCGCACGCCGTCTATTTGCACGTCGCGGACGGGCGGGACAAGCCAGACGAGCTGGGGAAGCGGTCGCGAATTTTGCTGCGCCAGCCTCGCCCTTCCCGCCTGCTCAATCGCACAGCCGGGCTTTCTTGAGCAGTGGTTTCAGCTTCGCCCCTTGCGGCGCGCCGCAGACTTCCTCGGCCATGGCGCCCGCCTCGCCGCGCTGGCCGCGCATCGCCAGCAAGACGGCGAGTTGCGCTTCGGCGTTCAAATAGAGCGGTTGCGCCTCCGGCGCGGCGGCCAGCGCCATCACGGCGCGAAACTCCTCCTCCGCCTGGAGACGTTCGTCGTTCTTGACGTGGGCCACGCCAGAGAGGTAGCGCGCGCGCAAATCGTTGCGATAGCGGTCGCCGAGCTCCACGCCGAGCTGCGTGTCGCCCTTCGCCGCCGACAGGATTTTTGCGCTCGGCGCATATTGTCCCGCCTTCGCCTCATGGGTCGGGAACGCCTCGGCGGCGTAGGTCGCCGAAATTCCGGTGAGGGCGAGGACCGCGAGGCCGAAGACGCCGCCGATCCAGCCATGCGTGGGGAGCAGGCGCTTTCCGTCCCACAGCGCCAGGATGAAAAAGGCGACCAGGCCGCCGCCGAGCGCGCCGCCGAGATGGGCGTTGTAATCGACATGCGACGACGAGCCGGTTACGAGGCCGCCGAAGGCCATGAGGCCGAAGCGCAGCGCATATTTGCGCATGGCCTGCTTGGCTTTCGCATCGCAATTGTCGTGAAAGCTCAGAACGAAGACGGCGGCGAGCAGTCCGGTGATGGCGCCCGAGGCGCCGCCCGAGGTGAGGGCGTGCGGATTGCCCAGCAGGGAGCCGGCGACGCCGGTGAGCCCGCTCACCGCGTAAATGCCGGCGTACCAGCCCTGTCCGACGACTCTCTCCAGGAAAAAGCCGAGGATGCCCAAGGCGACGCAATTGCCGATCACATGCGACCAGCTGAGATGCAGGACCGAGGCGAGAAAGATGCGCCAATATTCGCCGGCGCCGAACACGAGATCGTAGCTGACGCCGCCGAAGGCGATCAGCTCCAGACCGTTCAGGTTGCCGCCCGGTCCGACGTCGACGGCGTGTCGCGTCTGAAAGACGAAAATGGCGATGACCGAGATCGCCAGCCCGGTCGTCAGCATCGGAACGCCGGCGAGGCGATAGGCGGTTTCGTCGTCCGGCTCGATCGCCTGCGGCGCCGGGGCGGCGCGGGGCGAGACGGGCTGCGGTTGCGGGGCGCGTCTTCCAAAACTCGTCGATGACATGGGAACCTCATGTAAATTGCATGCGCAAGCTCCGCGATCCGGCTGAAGGGCGGGTTAGGATCGGGTTCGCCAACGAAAAAATTCGAACCATGGTGAACGACTGCGCGCGGCGCCCCTTCGCGGCGCGGCCGCGCCGGCCAAATTGAGCCGGCGGGCCGGGGATGCTAAAGCCGGCGCGACGCAACGTCCTTCGCGCGTCCTTGAAAGCGATCCGCCGCAGATGAAACTCCCCCTTTCCTGGCTGAAAACCCACCTCGACACCTCCGCCGCGCTCGAGGAAATCTCCGAGACGCTGACTCGCATCGGGCTCGAGGTCGAGCACGTCCACGATCCCGCCGCCGAGTTGAAGGACTTCGTCATCGCCGAGGTCGTCGAGGCCGCGCCGCATCCCGGCGCCGACCGGCTGCAAGTCTGCAAGGTGGCGACCGGCTCGGGCGAGCCCTTGCAGGTCGTTTGCGGCGCGCCCAACGCCCGCAGGGGGCTGAAGACCGTGTTCGCCGCGCCGGGGACTTACATTCCGGCCAAGAAATTCACGCTCGGCAAGGGCGTCATCCGCGGCGTCGAATCGCTGGGCATGCTGTGCTCGGCCGCCGAATTGGATCTGCCCGGCGATTCCGACGGGATCATGGAGCTGCCGGCCGATGCGCCGGTCGGCGCGCCCTACGCCAAATGGGCCGGGCTCGACGACCCGGTCCTCGAGATCAATCTGACGCCCAACCGCCCCGACGCCGCCGGCGTTTACGGCGTGGCGCGCGATCTCGCCGCCGCCGGCCTCGGCGCGCTGAAGACCGCCGCGCCGGCCCCGGTCGAAGGCGGCTTTCCCTGCCCGGTCGGCGTCAAACTCGATTTCGCCCCCGGCGACGCGCATCTCGCGCCCTTGTTCGGCCTGCGGCTGCTGCGCGGCGTCCGCAACGGGCCGAGTCCCGCCTGGTTGCAAGACCGGCTGCGCTCCATCGGCCTGCGCCCGATCAACGCCCTGGTCGACGTGACCAATTTCCTGACCTTCGACCGCGCGAGGCCGCTGCACGTCTTCGACGCGAAGAAGGTGAAGGGCGATCTCGTCCTGCGCCGCGCCAAGGCGGGCGAGGCGCTGCTGGCGCTCGACGGCAAGGCCTACGAACTCGACGAGGATGTGGTGGTCATCGCCGACGACGCAGGCCCGGAATCGCTCGCCGGCGTCATGGGCGGCGCGGCCTCGGGCTGCGACGAGGCGACGACCGAGGTGCTGATCGAGACGGCGCTGTGGGATCCCGCCAACATCGCCCGCACCGGCCGCAAGCTCGGGATCGTCTCGGATGCGCGCTATCGTTTCGAGCGCGGCGTCGATCCCGCCTTCGCGCTGCCGGGGCTGGAGCTGGCGACGCGCCTCGTTCAAGAACTCTGCGGGGGCGAGGCCTCGGAAGTCCTGGTCGCCGGCGCCGTTCCGCAAGAGCGGCGCTGCATCAATTTCCCCTTCGGCGAAACCAGGCGCCTGACCGGAGTCGACATCGCCGCGCCCGAAGCGACGCAGATTCTCGAAAAGCTCGGCTTCACGCTCGAGGCGGCGACGCCGGACGGCGCCCGCGTCACGGCGCCGAGCTGGCGCCCGGACGTCGAGGGCAAGGCCGACATCGTCGAGGAAATCATCCGCATCGCCGGCGTCGCGCGCATCGTCTCGACGCCGCTGGAGCGCGGCGCCAGCGTCGCGGCGGCGGTGCTGACGCCCCTGCAGAGGCGCGCCCGCACCGCGCGGCGGGCGCTGGCGGCGCAGGGCCTCGTCGAGGCCGTCACCTGGTCCTTCGTCTCGGCCAAGGAGGCCAAGGCCTTCGGCGGCGGCGAGGCCGCGCTGGCGCTGGCCAATCCGATCGCCGCCGAACTCTCCGACATGCGCCCAAGTCTTTTGCCGGGCCTCGTCGTCGCCGCCCGCCGCAACGCCGCCCGCGGTTTCGGCGATTGCGCGCTGTTCGAAGTCGGCCAGATCTTCCAGGGCGACGACGAAAAGGGCCAAAGACTCGCCGCCGCCGGCCTGCGCCGCGGTCTCGCCACGACGGCCGCGCAGGGCCGCAACTGGTCGGTCGCCGCCAAGAAAGCCGGGCTCTATGACGCCAAGGCCGACGCGCTGGCGCTGCTGGAGGCGCTCGGCGTCTCCGGCGCGCAGATCGTCGCGGGCGGGCCGGCGCATCTGCATCCCGGCCGCGCGGCGACGCTGCAATTCGGGCCCAAGGCGGTGGTCGGCGTCTTCGGCGAATTGCATCCGCGGCTTTTGGCCGAGCTCGACGTGGAGGGGCCGATCGCGGTTTTCGAGATCTATCTCGACGCGCTGCCGGCGCAAAAGGCCAAGGCGGTCAAGTCGAAGCCCAAATTGGAGCTCTCCGATTTGCAGCCGCTCACGCGCGATTTCGCCTTCATCGTCGACGGCACGACGCCAGCCGGCGATCTGCTGCGCGCCGTGCTCGGCGCCGACAAGGCGCTGCTGACCGGCGCCAGCGTCTTCGACGTCTATGAGGGGCCGGGCGTGCCGGCGGGCAAGAAGTCGATCGGCGTCGCCGTGACCTTGCAGCCCAGGGACAAGACGCTGACCGATGCGGAGATCGAGACGCTGGCGCAAAAAATCGTCGCCGAGGCGCAGAAGAAGACGGGAGCGACGCTGCGCGGATGAAGAAAATCTGGGCGATCCTCGTGGCGGCGCTGTGGGCCGCGGGCGCCCATGCGGCGCCGCATGATCTCGACGAATGCGAGAAAATCCAGGAGCCGATGGCCTATAACGCCTGTCTCGCCTCCTTCGGCCCGACGCGGAAGAACCACGGCGGCGCGCAGGCCTATCCCGGCGTCGCCAGCGAGGGAGCGCATGGGCGCCGCGCGCCTGCGGCGGCGCGTCCGCGCGGCGCGCGGCTGATGCAACGCGGCCCGCACGGCCGGCTGCACATGGAGTTCACGCCGGGCCGGCGCGGCGGCCGATAGGGCTGCGGCATGAAAGCGCAGGGGCCGCGGTCCCAAGCGCCCTTGGACCGCGAGCCTTGAAGGCTCGCATCGCCAAACCCGTCGGTTCGAGCGGCTAAGTGCCTGCCTCAAAATTCCTCCTGCCCGCTTTTTCAGCTTTTCGCAGGGCGGAAGGAGGATTAGGAAAGAAGGCCGGAACCCCTTGAAATAGACCGGCGCAACAGACCAGGATCTCGACATGGACTCCGTCGAAGAATTTCTCGCCCACGCCATCCATCTCGAACAGGAGGCGGCGACGCGGTTCGGCGAACTCGCCGACGCGATGGAGTCCTGCGGCAATCGCGAGGTCGGCAAGCTCTTCCGGCAATTGGCCGACTATTCCCGGATGCACCTCGGCGACGCCAAGGCGCGCTCGGGCTTTCGCGAAATGCCGGAGATGACGCCGGAGGAATTCGTCTGGCCGGACCTCGAGAGCCCGGAAAGCGCGGCGATCTGGGCGGCCGATCCCTTCATCGGACGAGAGCAAGCCCTCGAAATCGCGCTGGACGCCGAGTCGGCGGGCCTCGCCTATTACCAAAAGATTCTCGACGCGACGACGGACCCCGAGATCAAGATCCTCGCGAGGGAATTCGTGGAGGAAGAAAAAGGCCACGTCGCCGAGCTGAAGAAATGGATCGCCGCCAACAAGGCCGGGCTGAGAGCGCCGGCGGAGTCGTGAGGGCGCCTTCCGCCTGGAGTGGTTGGGATTCGCGGCGCCCCTCATCCGACCTTCGCTGACGCGAAGGCCACCTTCTCCCGCAAGCGGGAGAAGGGACGCGCCCGTCCTTTAGATTTTTCTGTAACTGATGGATTTTAAAGTAGAATCTCGCCGCTCCACTCCTTCTCCCGCTCCGCGGGAGAAGGTGGCCCTCGCGTCGGCGAGGGTCGGATGAGGGCCGATCGGGCCCCCAAGCCCCCCACAGTTTCACCCCCGCCCGCCTAAATCCCCTACCGCGCCCGCGGCTCGGCCGCTCCCCGCCTATCCCCATTCCAATGGCGCCGCAAATCGGCGTGCATCCCTCAATCCCACCGGGGCCTTGGCGAAACGCAACTCGGGGGCGCGTTTTCGGCAATCCCGAAATAATCCAAATTTCAAAGGGGGTTCACCTTCGCCGCGGCGCGTGATTAACTCGCGCGGCGCCTCGGGGGCGCGGGGGAGGAAGCCGGGATGATGATCGATCGACGCGCCTTTGCGACAGGTTTGGCCGCCGGCGTCGCCGAATGGGCGGCGCTGCCGCTGGGCGTGGGCGCCGCGAACGCGACCCAATCGGCGTCGTTCCGCTTGCCTTCGCGAGAGAAACCGCGCGCGCTGGCGCGTGCCTATTGCGATTCGTGGCTGCTCCGCTTCACCGGCGGCGCGCCGCGGCTGATCCTTCACGAAAACACCGGGCTGATGTTCCGGCCGTCGCCCGCCGAAGGCGCCGCGACGATGGAGGCGCAAGGACTCTGGCGCGATTACGACCCGCCCTATCCGCTGCTGAGCCTGTCGCCGGGCAAGCGCGGGCAGGCGCCTTTGCTCGGCGCGGTTCCGCCGCCGGCCGCGCGCGCCTCATCGACGCTGGCCGACCCCGAAGAGAGCGCCGCCCTCGTCGCGGCGGCGGCCGATGTCGTCGACCATTGCCTCGCGGCGGAGCGTCCAGGCGCCGGCGACGTTTGGCTGCTGGTGCGCCCGACGCTCCGCTTCGGTGAAAGAAGGATCCGGCGCGCCGCCCCCGGCGGATACGCCGGCCGCGACGCTCAGTCCTATCCGATGGAACTTCGCGCCAAGCTCGACCCGCGGTTTCGGCCGCCGCATTTCGTCAGGGATAGGACGGATCCAGCGTCAGCGTGACCGGCCAGGCGTGGGGAATGTTGAACTTCACGACGATCTGATGCGTCGCGGGGTTCACCGTCTCCGAATAGTCGGCGAAATCCGTCCCTTGCGTGGCCAAGGGCGTGTTCGGAAAACGCGTGAAGCTGATGTTGCCGCCGGTCGCGCTGGTGAAATTCAGCACCGCGTGACCGCTCATGTTGGCGTTGCCGCAATAGGCGCTCGGGAATGAAGCGACGGCTTTGGTTCCGCTCGCGACCTTGTAATTGAAGTTGCGCTGGAACGTCGCGGCGCCGGCGTTGACGAAACAGTTTGGGGCGGAGGAGGCGCTGGCGATTTCTCCCCCGATGAGCCCGGTTGGGGCGCTCTGCGCCATCGCCGGGTGAAGCGCCGCGAGCCAGCCGACGGCGATGATCCAGTAACGCATCCGAGCCCCCTTTGAATCGCCGCGACGAGATCGCTTCGGCGCGGTCCAATGACGTTTGTACAACGACACTTGGAGCAAATTTGTCAAGTTGCGCAAACCGATCGGCGTCGCGACGTTTCCGCGCGCGAGAGCCGAACGCGAAAAAGGGCCCAGCGAAAAAGGGCTCAGTTGACCGCCCGCCCCCATTCGCGCCATCCTGCCGCTCGCCAGGGGAGCCCCGCCCGGCCTCGCCGCTGGGGTCGAGAGGCCGGGAGCGCGCGTGTCGCGGGCCGGCGACCCTTCGAACCTGATCCGGAGTTCCGGCGGAGGGAGGGCCCGTGACCCAAAAATGCTGCGCAACAAAACTGCGGCGCCGCGATGCGCGTTGAGGTGATCGGCGCCGGCGTCGCCGGCCTCGCCGCGGCCTTCGAACTCGCGCGGCGCGGCGCGGAAGTGACGCTTTACGAGCGCGAGTCGGCGCCGGGACGGGGCTGCTCGCGCTACGCTGGCGGCATGATCGCGCCTTGGTGCGAATTGGAGACGGCCGAGCCGATCGTCGCGGAGCTGGGCCAAGAGGCGCTGGCCTTCTGGACGAAGGACGTTCCGGTCGCCAAGGCGGCCGGCAGCCTCGTCGTCGCCCCGTCGCGCGAGCAGGCCGAACTCGCCGATTTTTCCCGCCGCACCAGCCATTTCGAGACGCTGGACGCCGCCGGCGTCGCGCGGCTGGAGCCGGCGCTGGCCGGGCGTTTCGATTCGGCGCTGTATTTTGCCGGCGAGGCGCATCTCGACCCGGCCGAGGCGATGGCGGCGCTGGCCGAGCGGCTCGCCGCCTTCCCCAATGTGACGCTGCGCTTCGGTCAGGACGCTCCGGGCGGCGCGGATTGGCGCGTCGACTGCCGCGGTTTTGCGGCGCGACAGGAGTTGCCGCGACTGCGCGGCGTCAAGGGCGAGATGATTTTGCTGCGCAGCAATGAGCTCGCGTTCTCCCGTCCGATCCGCATGTTGCACGCAAAGCGTCCAGCCTATGTGGTGCCGCGCGGCGGCGGGCTGTTCATGATCGGCGCGACGATGATCGAAAACGAAGAGCGGGCGCGGGTCACGGCGCGTTCGGTGGTCGAACTGGTCAATTCCGCCTATGCGATCCACCCGGCTTTCGCCGAGGCGGAAATCGTGGAAATGGGCTCGGACGTGCGCCCGGCCTATCCGGACAATCTGCCGCGCCTTACGCGACGCGGGAAGACGCTCTATATCAACGGCCTCTATCGGCACGGCTTCCTGCTGGCCCCGGCGCTGGCCCGCCGGGCGGCGGCCGTGCTGCTGGACGAGGCCTGGTTTCCAGAGGTTTGCGATGCGGATTAGGGTCAACGGCGAAGAGCGGGAGGTCGCCGCCGCGACGCTGGAGGCGCTCTTGGCCGAACTCGGCTATGAGGACGGACCCTACGCCACCGCGCTGAATCTGGATTTCGTGCGCGGTATGGACCGCGGCAAAACCGCGCTGAGCGAAGGCGACAAGGTCGAGATCGTCTCGCCGAAACAAGGGGGTTGAGCTTGGACGACCCGCTGGCGCTGCATGACGCGCTTTTTTCGTCGCGCCTGCTGCTCGGCACCGCCCGCTATCCTTCGCCGGCCGTCTTGGCGCGGGCGATCGAAGCCTCGGGGGCCGGGATCGTCACGGTTTCGCTGCGCCGCGAAGCCGGCGGGGCGCGGGCCGGCGAGAGTTTTTGGAGGCTCGTGCGCGAATCGGGCGCCCGGATTTTGCCCAACACCGCCGGATGCCGCACTGCACAAGAGGCTGTCGCCACGGCGCAAATGGCCCGCGAGGTGTTTGAAACCGATTGGATCAAGCTGGAGGTGGTCGGCGACGAGGATTTGCTGCAGCCCGATCCCTTCGGCCTGGTCGAAGCCGCCAAAACTCTCGTGGCGCAAGGCTTTTGCGTTTTTCCCTATATGACCGAAGATCTCGTCGTCGCCGAAAGGCTGCTCGACGCCGGCTGCCGCGTGCTGATGCCCTGGGCGGCGCCCATCGGCTCCGGCCGCGGCGTCAACAATCTCTTTGGCCTCAGAGCTTTGCGTGCGCGTTTCCCCAATGTTCCGCTTATTGTCGACGCGGGTCTCGGCGCGCCCTCGCACGCCGCGGCGGTGATGGAGCTAGGGTTCGACGCGGTCTTGCTCAACACCGCGGTGTCCCGCGCCGGCGACCCCGTGACGATGGCGCGAGCCTTCGCCTTGGCGGTCGCCGCCGGGCGGCTGGCCCATCTCGCCAAGCCCATGACTCCCCGCGATTTCGCGGAAGCCTCGACCCCCGTGCTCGGCCGGCCCTTCAGCGAATGAGGCTCGATCCCTTTTATTTGATCGTCGACGCCGCCGCCTGGCTGGAGCGGCTGCCGCCTCACGGCGCGCGGCTGGTGCAATTGCGAATCAAATCCGACGACGAATTGCTGTTGCGCGCTCAGATTCGCATGGCGCGAGCGCTGTGCCGCCGGCATGGCGCGCAGCTCGTCGTCAACGATCATTGGCGTCTGGCGCTGGAGGAGGATTGCGATTTCGTCCACCTCGGGCAGGGCGATCTCGACTCGGCGGACCTCCCGATGCTGCGCAAAAAAAACCTGCGGCTGGGTATTTCCACCCATGACGAGGCCGAATTGGAGCGAGCGCTCGGGCTCTCGCCGGATTATGTCGCGCTCGGCCCGATTTATCCGACCTTGTTGAAGGAAATGCCTTTCGGGCCTCAGGGGCTGGAACGGATCGGGGTCTGGAAGAAACGAATCGGCGCGCTGCCCTTGGTCGCCATTGGCGGGCTCACCCCGGAGCGGGCGAGATTGGCTCTGGCGGCCGGGGCGGACAGCGCCTGCGTCGTCACCGATGTTATGCGTCATGCGGACCCGGAGGCCCGCGTCGCGGAATGGCGGCGCGCGACAGCTCCGTGGCGCTGCATAGAAAGCGAGAACGGCCCCGCAGCGCAAGGCTGACGGGGCCGTCATGCTTCGTTTCCGACGAAGTCCCTGGGGGAATAACCAGGTAAAGGCCGAACCCGCTCACTTGGCCTTCGCAGGCGGGTTCGCTGAAGGTGAGATAGACTTTGAGCTGCTCGACGGGCCGGCGGGGCCGAAAGGGTCGGTCCCGGTGGTCCACTCCGCCTGACGCGCTCACGCCAGGTCGGATCTAACCCGGTGGCGTCATGCTCCTCTCACAAGAGGTTTTGACCGATCGACGCTGCCGCGTCGAAGAAGGTTTCGCGTGCCGGTCAGAGGTCCCGCTCGACCGGTTTGCCCGTCCCCACAGCGCTTTGCGCTCCAGCGACGACCGCGATTTGTGTCATGCTGAACCCGTCTTTCGACTTGGTCAAGCGCTTTTTTTTTGGGCCGCGACATTCTGTCGGACCGCCGACGGTTTAGGCGCCGGCGTAAAAATGTTGCAACGCACAATAAATTGGTTCATAGTGTCCTCGGCGCGCGAAAAGCTGCGCCGCCGTCGCCAGTTCCGGATCCCGTCCAGGGCGGCGACCCCTCGGAGAAAAATTCATGACCGGTCCCACTTATCAGATTCCCAATGAAGTTCGCGACTTCGCCGAAAAGAGCGTCGAGCAGGCCCGCAAGGCCTTCGAGGGCTTTTCCGGCGCGGCGCAGAAGGCCATCGCCTCGGTCGACACCTCGGCCGTGCCGTTCACCGACGGCGCGAAGGACGTGGGCGCGACCGCGCTGACCTATGCCGAAGCCAATGTGAAGGCGGCTTTCGACCTCGCGCAAAAGCTCGTTCAGGCGAAGGACGTGCAGGAAGTCCTGCAGCTGCAGAGCGACTTCGTAAAGACTCAGTTCGAGTCCTTTCAAGAGCAAGCCAAAGGCCTCGGCGCGCTCTTCCAGAAAGCCGCGACGCCGAAGTAAGTCGGCGAAGTCGGTCTGACACGTCTTGCCGCGTCGCCACCGACGCGGAAAATGGTTTCGTCATCGCGAGCGAGGCGAAGCGATCGAGCAGCGAAGGGCGCGGCCAGACCGGTCGTTCGCTCCAAGCGGGCGCCCCGAGCGGCGCGCCGCCGATTGCTTCACTTCACCCGCCATGACGGTCGTCCCCCGGCAGAGTTCGACTCCTGTCGCCTAACGGCCGCCCGTTCGAAGTCTCGAGGCTTCGAGGGGATTTTGAAAGATGGAGAGCTAAAGATGACGAATAAGCACCAGGCCCGTCATGAGACCTCGGCTGATCTGTCCACGGCTGAAACCAGCGCCCCGCTGGCGGTCGAAGCGTCCGCCGACCTGCATGATCTCTCGGCGGAAGCGAAGGTGGAGCGCGCGATCGTCGCCTCGGCCGAAGCCGTTGCAAAACCTTCCGTCGAACCTCCGGCCCCGGTGGTCGCCGCCGCGACTTGGACCTCGGCCTGGTCCGGCGACGCCTTCGCCTTCTGGAAGGACAACGCCGCCGCCTACGTCGAATTCGCCAAAGCGTTGAGCGCCGCGAAAACGCCGAACGACATCCTCGCGATGCAGACGAAATTCGCCGGCGAGCGCCTGCAGGCTTTCTTCAAACACGCTCAATCGCTGGGCGGCGCGCCGAAAAGCCTGTTTTTCGCGGGCTGAACCGCGCCGCACGGCGCATGAACGCATCTTGGGCATCCCCGTCCGCGCTCGCGCGGAGGGGGTCTTGAGCGGTCGAGCGCTCATTTCGGCCGCAGCGAAAAATGCGTCTCGGGCAGATCGCGCAGCCGCTTTGCGGCGTCCTCGGCGGTCAGATCGCGCTGCGGCGTACTCAGCATCTCGAAGCCCACCATGAATTTGCGCACGCTCGCCGAACGCAGCAGCGGCGGGTAGAAATGCGCGTGGAAGCGCCAGCCCTCATGCGCGCCGCCGTCGGCGGGGGCCTGGTGGAAGCCCATCGAATAGGGAAAATCCGTCTCGAAGAGATTGTCGTAGCGGATCGTCGTCCGGCGCAGAACGTCGGCGAGCGCCGCGGCGTCGCCGTCGGAAAAATCACTCAGGGAACGCAGCGGCCGGCGCGGCAGCACCAGCGTCTCGAAGGGCCAGACCGCCCAAAAGGGGACGAGCGCGACGAAGCCCTCGTTCTCGCAGACGATGCGCTCCGCGAGCCGCGTTTCGAGCGCGAGATAGTCGTCCAGCAGCACGCTTCCCTTGCGCGCGAAATATTCCGCCTGCGCCCGCGTCTCCTTGGCGGGCTCGTTGGGGACGCTTTGCGTCGCCCAGATCTGCCCATGCGGATGCGGATTGCTGGCGCCCATCGCCGCGCCGCGATTTTCGAATATTTGCACGTAGGAAACGTCGTCTCGCGTGGCAAGAATTTGATGTTCGCGCTTCCAGGCCGCGACGACCGCTTCGATTTGCGCCGGCTCCATACGGGCGAGGGTCAGATCGTGGCGCTCCGAAAAGCACAGCACGCGGCAGATCCCGCCCTCGCTCCGCGCGACGATGAGACCCTCCTCGTCGACTGTCTCGCAGGCGAGGCCCGCCGTCAGCGCCGAAAAGTCGTTGTCGAAGGCGTAGACGCCCTCATAGGCGGGATTGCGCCGACCGCCGGCGCGGGCGTTGCCGGCGCAGAGGTAACAGTGCGGATCGTGGCGCGCCGCCGCCGCTTCGACCGGCTTTTCGATCTGCCCTTGCCAGGGGCGCTTCGCCCGATGCGGCGAGACGAGCACCCATTCTCCGGTGAGCGGATTGAGGCGGCGGTGCGAGGCGTTTTGGAGGTTTTGCAAGCGACGGCTCCGTCGTGGCGGGGCATGATTCGCGTCGGGTCGCCCTGTGCCGAAACGCCCGGCGGCGCCATGTCGTCGAACGCATGCAGGCCATTATGCCGAGGGCCATGCGAACTCAAGGATCGTGCTTGGCGCCGGCGTCCCGTTTGGCGCAAAGAGGTCGTCGTTCCGGCGCAAAAAAAGCCGCACGGCGCGGGCCGCACGGCTTTTTGATCTCAGGCGCGGGGCGTCTCGAACCGGACACGCCCCATGCGCCGCAATTTGACGGATGTCGGGCGATGCAATCGCCGCCTCGACCAGCGGCTTCGCAGGAAGCGCTTAATTGCCGATCGACGAGAGCATGCGCACGAAGGTCGGCGCTTGGGAGATGATGAAGACGGCGAAGGCGATGGCGGCGAGCGCGATCATCAGGGGCTTCATCTTCTGGGAGGCTTGGCTGGGAAGCGACATGATTTTTTCCTTGGTTGTTGCGTTTTTTACGTATTTTTGACCCTGCGCTTTTCACCGTAAGACACGTCTCACGTAAAATCCGCCAGTTTCATTTTCCGGCTGCGCCGTAACATCCGGATACGCGGGGTGAAAAACTTGATAGCCGTTAATTCCATTTTTGTCGGAAAATATTTTTGGGCCGACGCCCTTGAAAATGCCTATCGAAGAGGCAAAAGGTAACTTGGTTTTACTATTGCTGGCGCCAGCCGCGACGTGCGACGCCGGCTCCGACCGCCATGTCCAGCGCCCAGGACTCTAGCGGTTGCGGCCATCGAGGCTCACCTCGCGCAAGGGTTTGCGACGAATGCGCGACACACGCATCCGACACGCCTTCGATGCAGGCGGCGCGTGCGGTGCGGCAAACAGCCGCGGGCGCCAGCGAAAGGCTTTGAGGAAATTACGACGCCTGCCATCTGGGCTGCGCCAGAACGCGGCGAGCGCTCGCCCCCGGGCGTCGCCGCGATGCTTTTGAAAGTTATGGTCCGCGATCCGCAACTGGTCGTCCGCGAGGCGGAGCTGGCGGCGGTGGCGCGAGAGCGATGAAGGCGGAGGCGAGGCGGCGGGCGCTCAGCGCTTCACCGCCATGAAAAGCAGCGCCATCGTCGCGGAAACGTTGAAACCGACCATCCATTTCAGCAGCGTCGGGTCGGCGTCGATCTTGGTGAAGCGGCTTTCATAGGCGGCCATGGTCTCGGCGGCTTTGCGAGCGCTCGCCTCGGAGACGCCGGCGTCCTTCAGCGCGTCGTAAAGCTCGGTGATCATCGTGGTCATGACGTCTTCTCCGGCCCTCTACATATCATCGCGCCGCTCATCGCGCACCATTCCCGCAAGCATTCGCTCAAACGATCCGCTTCAGTCCCTTCCGCCGCACGATTGACAGCCGCCGGGCCGCCGGGCCGTTTGGCGCCGCGCTCCCAATCCGACACGAGGTTTTTCGAGACGTCGAGATAGCGGGCGAAGACCGGCAGCGAGACCTTCTCCGCCTGTCTGATCGCCCCACAGCAACCGCATTGGCGACAGGTGGGATATTATGCTACCATTTCGGTCTTCAACTATGGAACGTAGCGATGCAAAACGCTGAGAAGATCAGCGTCACCATGACGCCGGACCTGCTGCGTATTTTGCGCGAGAGCGTCGCGGCGGGTGAGTACGCCTCGACGAGCGAAGCTCTGCGCGACGCGGTTCGTCTTTGGCAGCGGCAGCGCGTCGAGGACGCCGAGCGTCTCGCCGCCCTGCGTGCGCGGGTGAAGCGTTCGCTGGACGATCCGCGCCCCGATCTTTCCGAGGAGGAAGTCGCCGCGCGTCTCGCGCGATTGCATGAGGAGACGGTGAAAGCCCAAGGCGATGCGGCGGCTTGAGGTTCGCTACCGGCCCGAGGCCTTGGACGATTTCTCGTGGATTTATCGCTTCGTCCATCGCGCTGCCGGGAGCCCGGTCACTGCGGATAAATACGTGACCCGCATCCGCGAAAAATGTCGCCGCATCGGCGACGTTCCCTATGGCGGCAGGGCGCGCGACGACCTTGCGCCGGGCTTGCGGACGACGCCTTTCGAGAAATCCGCGGTGATCGCCTATCAGATCGAAGCGAATTGCGTGCGGATCACCAATGTTTTCTATGGCGGACGGGATTATGAAAGCCTCTATCGTGGGGCGACAGAGGCGGAGGGTGACGAGTAGTGCTCACGGAGGCGCACAGCTCCGATTTTGCGAAGACAAAAAGGAGATTTGGCAACGCGTCGGCGTCGTCCCCTCCGCGCTCTTCCTTAAATTCCCGACCGGATCGCATGGGGAGCAACTCTCCTGCCACAAACAGCTTTAACAACCGAGAGCCCTGCGGGCGGATATGTTCACGCTTTGGCAAGCAACATCGAGCGATAGTGATTGTCGCGAATTTTTGCCAGGGAGAGATGGGCATGTTCGAAGAGATTACTACTCGGGAGCCTGCTGCTTATTATGCGGATTATGCCGTCATTGAGTCCAGATGGGAAAAAGATTCGAACCTATCTGTAAAGCCCGTGTTCGATCTCATCGCGCACACATGCTTTAACGGGTCGCTCAACGCGATTCCGTACGAGCGCTTCCTGAGCGAAAGAGCCTTCGAAGACACCGTAAAGTATTTCATGGACGATCAGCGAATAAATGCCTTGTACATAGGCTGTCACGCGGACCAAGACAGTCTGCAGGTCGAGGCAAAAGGAGACATTTTGTTCAGGAAGGTGGTCAACGTCCTTAGATCCCGGAAGTGCAGCAACAACAAGGGCGTGGTTTCTGGATTATTCTTTGGATCTTGTTCCTTTTGTACACTTGACAATGTTGTTGTGTTAATGAAAAATGACGATAGGTTGAAATGGGTAGCGGGGTATAGCAAAAAGGTTGACTGGGGGCTTTCTACGTTCCTTGATGGGCTATTTATGATGGAATACACAAAAGAAATAAATTTGAAGCGCGAGCAAATGAACGAGACGCCTTGTCGCGGGCATTATGGAAACAGGACTTATGATATAGTTACGAGAGTCGCCGAACGAATCAAGAAAAATCATCGAGGTTTGGCCAAGGAACTTGGGTTTGAAGTATTCGCAAGGAAAACTTTCCCGTCCCAAATTCAGCAATTGATTGCGCTTCCCCAGGGCAGAGCGTCGCGGTAGTCCTTCCCCGCCCGCGTCCCCGGCTTCCCAATCGTCAACTGCGACAGCGGCCATTCCAATGGCCCTGCCTCGCCGCCGCCAAAATTCTGCGGGCCCATGACGACGTCGGCGGGTTTTCCCGCCCGCGTGCCGAGGACACTCTCGTCCCCCGCCTTGCGCCTCGCCGACGACAAATACTTCAGCGGCCCGGCCTCGGCGAGCAGCTCCGCCTTCTGCAAGCGCTGAATCTCGTCGCGCAGCCACGCCGCCGAAGCTCCAATCTTACGATCATTCGTTCGCCGGCAAATTGGAAAACAAAATCCGCTGCATTGTTTCAGGCAGGCGAATCCTGTCGTCGTTGGTGAGAAACGCATCGCAGCCCGCAGCGATGGCGCTCGCAACGTGTATCGCATCAGGCGTCTTCATCCCCGTCTGCCCACGCAGGAAACCCGCTTGAATGCAAATTTCTTTCGTGACCGAACGAAGGTCGAACGCTGCATGCTCGCCAAGAAACCGAAGCGCTTGCCGAATCGCCTCCGGATTTTCGGAGCGAACCAGCGGCGGGAGTATTTCCGTATATATGAGGTCGCTCGAAATCAGAATACACTCGTTGCTCAGTATGGCTGCTCGCATCCCGGCGATTTCGACGCTGAGCGACTCGTTCCCCTCAAGCAGATATATGAATATGTTCGTGTCGACATAGACACGTTTTCCGCGCAAATTCTCTCTTAGTCCCATGCTTCGCGCTCTTTACGAATATATTCGTCAAGCTGTTCTCTGTTGCCGAAAATTCCCCTGGCGGACCCGATATATTCCGAAATATCCACGCCTTTCGGTTTGGCCATCGCACCAGACAGGCCTCGAGAGCCAACTTTCCTTGGCGTCAGCACGATGTTTCCATCGGCTGCCGCCACGTCGAACAGGTCGCCCGTTCGCGCGGAGATTTCCGTCCTCACGGCGGCGGGGATGGTGACCTGGCCGTTTTCCGTCATCTTCACAACAGGCACGAGCTTCTCCCTGGTCCGAAAGCTGGATTTTAACACTCTCGCGGTTGTGGACAAAGACTCTGAGGTCAACCCCGTCCGAAAAACCGCCGATCCAAAAATCCACTGAGCCGGGGCGCCCGCTTCGACAGGGATCGGCGCCCTTTCACTTCGACTTCCCCTTCACCGCCCGCGTCCCCGGCTTCCCCATCGTCGACCGCGGCGCCGGTCGCCCCAGCGGCCTTGCCTCGCCGCCGCCAAAATTATGCGGGCCCATGTCGGCGTCGGTTGGTTTTCGCGCACGAGTCCCGGGGACGCCCCCATCCTCCGTCTCCCGCCGCGCGGCGGACAAATGCTTCAGCGGTCCCGCCTCCGCCAGCAGCTCGGCCTTCTGCAAGCGCTGAATCTCGTCGCGCAGCCGCGCCGCCTCTTCGAAGGCGAGGTCGGCCGCCGCCGCCTTCATGCGCTTTTCCAGATCGGCCATCACGGCCGCGAGATTGTGGCCCGGCGCGAGATCGACGCCGGTGTCGACCGTCAGATGGTCCTGCTCGAAGACCGAGCCCAATATGTCGGCGATGCCGCGCTTGATCGACGCCGGCGTGATGCCGTGCTCGGCGTTGTAGGCCTCCTGCTTCTTGCGACGGCGGTCCGTTTCGTCGATGGCGCGCTGCATCGAGCCGGTGATCTTGTCGGCGTAGAGGATCACCTTGCCGTCGACGTTGCGCGCGGCGCGGCCGATCGTCTGGATCAGCGAGGTTTCGGAGCGCAGAAAGCCCTCCTTGTCGGCGTCCAAAATCGCCACCAGCCCGCATTCGGGGATGTCCAAACCTTCGCGCAGAAGATTGATGCCGACCAGAACGTCGAAGGCGCCGAGGCGCAGGTCGCGGATGATTTCGATGCGTTCGATCGTGTCGATGTCGGAATGCATGTAGCGCACGCGCACGCCGTTTTCGTGCAGATATTCGGTGAGGTCTTCCGCCATGCGCTTGGTCAGCACGGTGACCAGCGCGCGGTAGCCGACGATCGCCAGGCTGCGCAATTCGTCGAGCAGATCGTCGACCTGCGCGCGCGCCGAGCGGATTTCCACCGGCGGGTCGATCAACCCGGTCGGGCGAATCACCTGCTCGACGAAGACGCCGCCGGTGCGCTCCAATTCCCAATTTCCCGGCGTCGCCGAAACCGCGACGGTCTGCGGGCGCATCGCGTCCCATTCCTCGAAGCGCAAGGGCCGGTTGTCGAGGCACGACGGCAGACGAAAGCCATATTCGGCCAGCGTCGCCTTGCGGCGAAAATCTCCCTTGTACATCGCGCCGATCTGCGGAATCGACACGTGACTCTCGTCGGCGAAGACCAGCGCATTGTCCGGCAGATATTCGAAGAGCGTCGGCGGCGGCTCGCCCGGCTTGCGGCCGGTGAGGTAGCGCGAATAATTCTCGATGCCGGCGCAAGAGCCCGTCGCCTCCATCATCTCCAGATCGAAACGCGCGCGCTGCTCCAGCCGCTGCGCCTCGACCAGCCGGCCGGCGCGGTTCAATTCTTCCAGCCGCCCGCGCAGCTCGTCCTTTATGCCCTTCAAAGATTGCAGCAGCGTCGGGCGCGGCGTGACGTAATGCGAGTTGGCGTAGACCTTCACGAATTCCAGATCGACGGTCTTCTTGCCGGTCAGCGGATCGAATTCATGGATCGCCTCGACCTCGTCGCCGAAGAAATTGATGCGCCAGGCGCGATCCTCGTAATGCGCCGGAAACACGTCCACGGTGTCGCCGCGCACGCGAAACGTGCCGCGGATGAAGTCATGCGCGACGCGGCGATATTGCAAGGCGACGAGATCGGCGATCAGCTGGCGCTGCTCCAGTTTTTCGCCCAGCGTCACGCCGAAAGTCATCGCCGTATAGGTTTCGACCGAGCCGATGCCGTAGATGCAGGAGACCGACGCCACGATGATCACGTCGTCGCGCTCCAGCAGCGCGCGCGTCGCGGCGTGGCGCATGCGGTCGATCTGCTCGTTCACCGAGGATTCTTTCTCGATGTAGGTGTCGGAGCGCGGCACATAGGCCTCGGGCTGGTAATAGTCGTAATAGGAGACGAAATATTCGACGGCGTTGTGCGGGAAGAAACTCTTGAACTCGCCGTAAAGCTGCGCGGCGAGCGTCTTGTTGGGCGCGAGGATCAAAGCGGGACGTTGCGTGCGCGAAATGACCTGCGCCATCGTAAAAGTCTTGCCGGAGCCGGTGACGCCGAGCAGCACCTGGTCGCGTTCTTGCGCCTCTATGCCCTTGACCAGCTCCTCAATGGCGCGCGGCTGGTCGCCGCAGGGTTCGTATTCCGATACCAGCTCGAATTTGACGCCGCCTTCCGACTTTTGCGGACGCTCCGGCCGGTGCGGCGCCCAGGCCGCCTTGTCGCGCAAATGCGGATCGCCGAGCCGCAGCAGCTCGTCGAGACTGTCCAGCGTCGCCTGCACGCCGGCGCTGGAGTCCTGCGCGGCGAGCCCGAATTTTTCGGCGTCCTCGGCATCGAGCCCGGTCGCCCCGCCGGCGTCGTAGGGCGCCTGCGCCGCCTCCTCGAAGCCGTCGCCGCGATTGACCAAGGCCGGGTTCAGCAGCGCCGCAAGATGCGGCTCGAGCGGCTGCAACTCCGGCTTTGACGCCTTGGCGCGCGTCGCGCGGGTGGGAGATTTGGGTTTTTGGGGTGGGGTGGTCATGCCGGCAATATGGGGGAGGCGACGCGGGGAGGGAAGCGGGGAATGCGCCCCGTCTTGTCGCGTTTTGCATCGATTGCTATGGTTGCTCCGTTTCCAACGGAGCTTCAAATGTGGGATTTGCGCAATCTCGGACAAAGCTATGTTCCCGCACTGGACGAGGACTCCATACGCCAATTGTCGACCAAGGCCGCTCGGGCGCTCCAACGCGCCGGTCACCGTCCGGGCGTCGAATTGCCCGTGGTCATGAAAGCAACGGAAAAGTGTTGCGAACTTCAGTGGGTCGAATATTCTCCTCCCACGAAGAAGTCGATCGACGACGACACGAACGTCACCGAATACGCCGGGATGGCGATGGCGCTGGCCATCGTGCACACGCTCTATCCGGAAAGCGAGTGGGACTTCATGCGACGCACGGTGAGAGGAGAATTCGCCGACATCGTTCTCGTTGATCGAGACGGAGAAGAGTTTTTCGTCGAGGCCAGCGCCGCCCAAGATCAGGACCCGTCTCGTTTGGCGAAGAAACGCGCGCAGCTGCGCAAATGCGCGGCCAGCTTCAAGGCGGCCTGCGTGACCGAGTTCGGCCCGCCGCGCGCCGCTTACGAGGAAGTGTGAGGCCCCATGGCGATGCCCGAAGCCCTGCGGGAACTCTATCCGAAGGTGACGCAAGCCATCATGCGCGCCGAAAACGCGGAAGCGCGCGGGGACGCCGTCGCCAAGCAAGCCTATGCGGAGGTCTCGCGCATCGAGGAAGAAATTTCGACGCTGCTCGCGGCGACGAGCGCACAGGGTGCGCTGGCGCGGCGCGGCGCGGTTCGGGCGGCGCTCTTCGCGGGGGATGCGGAGCGAGCCAAACAGCTTGCGGCGCGTTTCGCGGCAGAACCCGGCGGCGTCGACACTTTGCGACAAGAGCTTTGGGAAATCCTCGAAAATGCGGAGCTTCCCGCCGCGCGGCCCGCGTCGGATGGCGCAATGCCCGCGAACATCTCGGCGCTCGTCGAAACCGCCGCCTGCATCTTTCCCATCGTCGTCGGCGCGGACGATCGGTTGCGCGCCGCGGAGCCGGAACTCGCGGCCCGCGCCGATCCCGCCGTCGTGACGACGGAATATCTCGACATGCGCCGCGCCTTCGGCGACTTCGCCGTCGCGGTGGCGGCGCGCGCCGGCCAAGGGCTTGCCGGCGAACGGCTCGTCACGCAGGCGCTGGCCCTGCTGCAGGCGACGCCCGACGGCGTCGACCGCTGCGTGGCGCTGACGCTCGACCGCGCGCTGTACTCCACCTGCCGGGCGCTAGAGATCGACGCCCGCGTCAATGGCGCGAGCGCCGAAGATCGCGCGACGCTCGAGGCCTATTACGCCCGCCTGCCGGCGCTGTTTCCAAGACTCGCGGAGTTCCGCGCGCAGCGGGAATTCGATCGCGTCGAGGCGTCCTCCGCCGGCGCAGCCTTGCGGACGCCGCTTCTCCAAATGCTGTCGCGCGTCGCGCGGACGGATGCGGTCATCGGCCAGAATCTTTCCGTGGACCTCGACACCGACATCCTGGCCTTCGCGCGCGCGCCGCAGGAGCCGCCGTCCGAGGAGCCGCCGGAGCAAATCCGCGTTAGGACGCAGGAACATTCGATCCTCGTGCAGACGGCGAAGAGCGCGGTGTTCAAGCTCGCGTCGATCGCCGCGCGGAACTCTCCGCTGCGTCCGGGGTTGTTGCAAGAATTGGCGGCGCTGCCGGGGTTGTGAAGGGCGTTGCGGGCCTCTCGTCCAGCGCCCCCACCCCAACCCTCCCCCGCTAAAGCGGGAGAGGGAGCGCGCCCCAACGGCTTGAGCCGGCCCTTTGGGAAGAGCCGAATCTGTTCCCTCTCCCGCGCAGCGGGGGAGGGCTGGGGTGGGGGCGGTCCAGCCCCAATCCCCTCGCCGCGCTCCCGCTAAAACCACCACTCCGAAAGCCATTTGAAGAACGCCGCCGCGCCGGAAATCCGCTGCGCGAGCTTGGTGAAATTGGCGATGGCGTCTTCCGCCTCCTTCGCCGACTTCCCGGCCTTTTCGAATTTGCGCCGCGCGTCGGAGAGCCAGGCCCAGAGCGGGATGGCCTGCGCCGTCGCGGCTTTCAGCGGCTCGCGCAATTCCTGCTTGCGCGCCGCCTCGGACGCGCCCGGCGGCAGATTGCGCTCCGCCTCCGCCAGCGCTTCGCTGCTGCCCCGCAGCTCGTCTTGCAGCTCCGGCGTCGCGACCTTGTCGTCCGCGGCGGTCTCGCGCAGCAGCTCGTCGAGGAAGCGCCTCTCCTCGGGGCTTGGCGGCCTCATGCGCTCGTTGCGGTCCATGTCGCGATAGTCGAGCAGCTCCGTGTAGATCGCCGCGAGCCGCTCATAGAGCCCGCGCAATTCGGCGCGGTGATAATGCGCCATGTCGTGCTCGGGCAGCTCCCCGGCGCGCTCGGCGCGGTCGAGCGCCTGCAAGGCCATTTTGAGCGCGCGGTTCATCGGCAAGGGGCGGCAGGCGCCCATGTCTTCCGGCGCGGCGCGAAGCAACCCCTGCGCGCTGCGCCGCATCGGCTCGGGATAATGGAAATTGCCGGTCGTCGCCTCCAGCTCCTCGGCATAAGCGAGAAAGGCATGGCGCATGTCGGCGTAGAGCTCGGGCGCGGAAAAACCGTAGCGCTCGGCGAGACTGTCGTTGGGCGCGACGGCGTCGACCGTGAGCCTGTCGCCCTCGAGCCGCGTGGGGAAGACGCCGCGGGTCTTGCGCGCCATGGCGTCATAGGTTTCGGCAATCGGCCATGGTTCTTTGAGGTGAAGCAAGTTGGTTCCGACGGCCCCAATCGCCGTCAAGATGGCTTGCGCCGCCTCTCTACGCTCAAGTCCGACCAATGGCGCGCTGACGACCTGCCGCAGGAGCGCCGGAAGATCAGCCGGGGCGATCAGCAGCGGGACGAGCTTGCGTTGTTCGCCGGAAGGATCGTCGGCAAAGACGGCGCTCCATTCGGCCTTGCAGTGTTTCGACGCGACGTAATGGGGCGACAGCAGCGCAATGAACCGGTCGGAGTCCCTCAGGCCCTTATTCATCTCGACCACGAAATTGCTGCCGGCGGGCATGTCGCGAAATTGCGCGAAGACGCGGTGACCGGCTTGGCGGAGCACGTCGTCGACGAAGCGGGCGAAGGTTTCGTCGTGGGTGCTGTAGCTGAGGAAGAAGTCCCAGCCTTCTTCAAACGCGGCAGAGAAGATGGAGCGTTCGATACGATCAAGTTGCTCCCTGATCCAGGCGTTCGCCGCCGCCGCGCCTTCGTCCCATTTTTCGAGTGGGACGGTCGCGTAGATGAGTTCGGTCTCTTGATCTGCTGGGTCGCCCGCGAGCCGCGCGTCATACCATTCTATCCAGACGTCCCAGTCTTCGTCTTTTGGCAAAGCTGCAACGAGATCGCGCCAGGATGACGACGCCCAACCAGGCTCACGTTCCAGCATACCGGACGTTCCAAGTCTATCCCGGCCGGTGCGGAACACTCTCCGCTCTTGCCATAGCGCCTTCTCGGCGAGGCGAGCCGCGTCAACTCGCGACGTGCTGAGTGAATTCGCATCTGCTGAAACCTCCGCCCAAATAACGGCATCGGAGATGGGCGGTGCCTGGGCCGAAGCGGCGGTGGCATCTGCGGCGTAAGCACGGGCGGCGGCGTCGCCAGCGATGAAGGCCTGGGCGGCGAAAGCTGCGCCAGCAGCGGCGTCCGCGGCATTGCGTGCGGAGTAGTCTGCGTTGGAACGCGCTCGGGCCTCGGTGACACGCGGGGCGATGAAGGCGGCAGCTGGCCGAAACTCCATGATCCAGGAAGGATATTTCGCTGTTACCCGAGCAATTGCGCTGGCTGCGAAGAGTAGAGCGACGCTTGTTGCGAATTGCTGTTCATCTGGGTGTGACGGGGCTACCCGCTCATAAAGCGGCAACACCCGCAACGCCGCGCGCGCGGCGATGATCACGGCAACCTCGCGCGGCTGAGTGCCGAGCCAAGCTTCGAGCGACCCGCGATCTCTTATTTCGAGCCGTCCCGCCCCGCCCGTCGCCTCTCCCTCCGCCACGTCGCAAATCTCCGCTGAAATCCCGCTCGCCTCGGCCAAGCTAACACGCCGCATCGGCGCCGCAAGGGCGGGAGCGGTTGGGTTGGGGAGTCGCGGCTTGCGGAGACTGGGTCGGCGCGAGCCCATCCGACCCGGCTTCGCCGGGCCACCTTCTCCCGCAAGCGGGAGAAGGAGCGCGCGGCCCCGGCATTACCCTTTAAATTCAATATTCTAAAAAGCACGGGCGCGTCCCTTCTCCCACTTGTGGGAGAAGGTGGCCCTTGCGGCAGCAAGGGTCGGATGCAAGGGCCGGTCGGGTTCCAGCCGACGCCTCCGATTCTCCCGTCGGGAATGGCGTGGCGAGGGGGACGCATTCGTTTCGCGGCGTCGCCTCGGCGTCGATGCATCGCCCCGAGTCCCCGCTTCGACGAAAGCCCCGCCATTGCCGCCAAAATCGCTCCCAATTCCCTAACCAATCCATCGCGCCAGCCGCATTCGCTAAGAAATTCTTCACCATGTCGGCCCACACTCTCCCGGCGCGGAGTCCTTCGTTGACGATCCGCGCCCAAAACATTGGCCCGTGGCCGAGCCGGCGGCGAATCGCAACGCCGCGGCTCTGGGAGGGATTCGCGACATGTTGGACGCTTCATGCAACCCGCCGCAAAAGGCTTTGCCGGAGCCGCTGTTCATTTTCGAGCTCGCCAACAATCACATGGGCGACGTCGAGCATGGGCTGCGCGTCATCGAGGAATTCGGCGCGCTGAAGAAGGATTTTCCCTTCTCCTTCGCGTTCAAACTGCAGTTCCGCGAACTCGACAGCTTCATCCACCCGGCCTATAAAAACCGCACCGACATCAAATACATCAAGCGGTTTTCGGAAACGCGGCTCGATCGCGACGAGACCCGCCGTCTCGTCGCCGCGATCAAGGATCAAGGGTTCCTGGCGATGTGCACGCCCTTCGACGAGGCGTCGGTGGACCGCATCGTCGAAGACGGCTTCGACATTCTCAAAATCGCCAGCTGCTCCTTCACCGATTGGCCGCTGCTCGAAAAGATCGCCACGGTCCATCTGCCGATCGTCGGCTCCACCGCCGGCGTGCCTTGCGCCGAGATGGACAATGTCGTCGCCTTCCTTCGTCACCGCGAAAAGGATTTCGCGCTGATGGCCTGCGTCGCGCAATATCCGACGCCGAACGCGGCGTTGCAGCTCAATCAGATCGACGTGTTGAAGGAGCGCTATGCGCCGCTGCGCATCGGCTATTCGACGCATGAAGACCCGAGCGAAACCGTGCCGGTGGCCATGGCCGTCGCCAAGGGCGCAACGCTGTTCGAAAAGCATGTCGGCGTGCCGACCGACGCCTATCCGCTCAACGCCTATTCCGCCAATCCGCAGCAGGCGCGCGCCTGGCTCGAAGCCGCGCGCAAGGCCTATGAGATCGCCGGCGCCGCGGGCGAGCGCATCGAACCTTCGAAAGCCGAACTCGACGCGCTGCGCGACCTGCGCCGCGGCGCCTTTTTGAGGCGCCCGATCGCCAAGGGTCAGCGCATCGCGAGCGCCGACGTGTTCTTCGCGATCCCGACGCAGCCCGGTCAAATCACCGCCAACGACTGGTCGAAATATTCGGTGTTCACCGCGACGCAGGACATGGCGGCGGACGCCGCGGTGATGGAGGCGACGACCGAGCGCCAGGAAGTGCGCGCCAAGGTGCTGTCGATCGTCTCGCGCGTGAAAAAACTGCTCGCCGAGAGCAAGGGCGTCGTGCCGGGCGAAGCGGAACTCGAAATCTCGCATCATTTCGGCCTGGAGAAATTCGACGAATTCGGCATCACCATGGTGACCGTGGTCAACCGCGGCTATTGCAAGAAGCTGATCGTCGTGCTGCCCGGCCAAAAACACCCCGAGCAGTTCCATCGCGAGAAGGAAGAAACGTTTCACGTGCTGCACGGCGAGCTGAAATTGAAGCTCGACGACGAGGAGCGCGTCTGCCGTCCCGGCGCGGTCGTCACCATCGCCCCCGGCGTGCGCCACGCTTTCGAAAGCCCGGAGGGCGCGGTGTTCGAGGAGATTTCGTCGACGCATTTCGTCAATGATTCCTTCTACACCGACTCGGCGATCAACAAGAACCCCAACCGCAAGACGCTGCTGCGCTACTGGCTGTGACGCCGCTTCCCTTCGCGCGTGCTCGCCCGAGGCGCGCGCCGCAACGACAAAAGAGAAGATTCCGGAGAGACTAAAAATGTCGAATCTCGTTCGCTTGGCGGATTATGTCGCCGAGTTCGTCGCCAGGCAGGGCGTGCGCTGCGTCTTCCTCGTGCCCGGCGGCGGCGCCATGTATCTCGACGACGCTTTCGGCGCGCGCGAGGATCTCGACTATGTCGCCAATCATCACGAGCAGGCTTCCGCCATCGCCGCCGAAGCCTATGCGCGCATCAATGGACGTCTCGGCTGCGCGCTGGTGACGACGGGGCCGGGCGGCGCCAATGCGGTGACGGGCTGCGCCGGCGCCTGGATCGAATCCGTGCCGGTGCTGTTCATCTCCGGCCAGGTCAAACGCGCCGATCTGATCGGTTCGAGCGGCGTGCGGCAGATGGGTCCGCAGGAAGTCGACATCGTCTCCATCGTGCGTCCGATCACCAAATACGCCGCGACGGTTATGGAGCCGACGCAAATCCGCCGCCATCTCGAAGAGGCGGTGCATCTCGCGACGACGGGACGGCGCGCGCCAGTGTGGCTCGACATTCCGCTCGACGTGCAAAATTCCAAGATCGATCCCACGACGCTCGAAGCTTTCGCGCCGCCGGCGAAGAGCGGCGACGAAGGCCCGCGTCTCGACGAGGCTTGCGACGAGATCATGCGGCTCCTTCGCGCGGCGGAGCGGCCGCTCATTCTCGCCGGTCACGGAATCCGGCTGGCGGAAGCGGCGAGCGATTTTCGCGCGCTCTACGAAGCGCTGCAAATTCCGGTGGCGACGACTTGGAACGCCGCCGATCTCATTCCGGCCGATCATCCGCTCTCCGTCGGCAAGCCCGGCGTCGTCGCCTTGCGCGCGCCGAATTTCGCCGTGCAGAATTCCGATCTGATCCTGGTGATCGGCGCGCGTCTCGACAATGTCGTGACGGCTTACAATCCGGCCAAGTTCGGGCGCTGCGCCAAAAAGATCATGGTCGACGTCGATCCCGCCGAACTCGGCAAATTCGACGGCGTCGACGGTTTCGCGATGCGCCTGCAAGCCGACGCGCGCGAGTTCGTCGCGGCGCTGCTGACGCGCGCTACGGCGGAAAAACCCCGCGCACGCGACGCCTGGTTGGCGCGTTGCGTCGATTGGAAGCGGCGCTATCCCGTCAACGACGGCCAGCCTTTCCCGACGCATGGGCCGATCGGCCATTTCCATCTGACGCAAGCGCTGTCGGACGAATTGCCGGCCGATACGATGATCGTCACCGGCAGCTCGGGGCTCGCGGTCGAGTTCTTCTACACGGGCTTCCAGAACAAGGAAGGCCAGCGCGTCTTCCTCACTTCAGGGCTCGGCGCGATGGGCTATGGCCTGCCGGCGATGATCGGCGCCTATATGGCCTCGGACCGCCGGCCCTTCGTCGGTCTCGAAAGCGACGGTTCGTTGATGATGAATCTGCAGGAGCTGCAGACCATCGCCACGCTGCGCCTGCCGCTGCGGCTGTTCGTCTTCAACAATGGCGGCTACGCCTCGATCCGCAACACGCAGCGCAATTATTTCGAGGGCCGCTACGTCGGCAGCGGACCGTCGTCCAAGCTGGAGACGCCGGATTTCGTCGAACTCGCCAAGACCTTCGGCTGGGAAGCGTTTCGCATCTCCGACGCCTGCGAGCTGCACACCGGATTGCAGCGGGCGCTGACGCATGAGGGACCGCTGCTCGTCGACGTCACGCTCGTCTCCGACGAAGCTCTGTTCCCGAAATCGGCGGCGCTGCCGCAGGCCGACGGCTCCATGCGCTCCATGCCTCTCGAAGACATGTCGCCCTTATTGCCGCGCGACGAATTCCGCGAAAACATGCTCGTGCCGCTCGACCCGGCGTCGGAATGCGTGCCGGAACATCTCGCCGCCGCGACGCGCGCCAAACAGTCGGCATGAGGCTGAACGGCGCCTTCGCGCGCGATCTGGACGAAGTCGTCGTCCATGGCCGTCCCGCGCTGGAAGCTTTGCGCGGGGCGCGGATTTTTATAACGGGCGGCACCGGTTTCTTCGGGCGCTGGCTGATCGCGGCGCTCGCCCATGCGCATGACGCATATGGAATCGAAGCTCTCGTCTTGAGCCGCAATCCGCAAGGCTTCGCGGCGGCCCATCCGGATCTGGCCGGACATCCGGCGATCGCGCTGCATCGCGGCGACGCGCGCAATTTCGACTTTCCGCAAGGGCGCTTCACCCATGTCATCCACGCAGCAGCGGACACGAGCGCCGCGGCCGACGCCGACAAGGCCGAACTCGTCGACTCGATCGTCGGCGGCACGCAGCGGGTTCTGCAATTTGCGGCGAGCGCGAAAGCGGAGCGTCTGCTCTACGTCAGCTCCGGCGCCGTTTATGGCCCGCAGCCGAGCGACGTCGCACACTTAGCGGAGGGCTTTTCCGGCGCTCCCGATCCGCTCGATCCCCGCTCGGCCTATGGCGAATCCAAACGCCTCGCCGAGTTGCTGTGCGTCTGCGCCGCAGCTCGAGGCGGACCGCAAGCCGTCGTCGCCCGCGCCTTCGCCTTCGTCGGCCCGGGGTTGCCTTTGGACGGGCATTTCGCCATCGGCAATTTCATCCGCGACGCCGTCGCCGGGCAGGGCATCGTCGTCGCCGGCGACGGCACGCCGCTGCGCTCCTATCTCTATGCCGGCGATCTCGTCGCCTGGCTGCTGACGCTGCTGGCGCGGGGCGAAGCGGGCGCCGCCTACAACGTCGGCTCCGACGCCGCGGTCGGCATCGCGGAACTCGCGCAGCGCGTGGCGGCCGTCGGCGGGTCGAAAGCGGCGGTCGTCGTGAAGGGCGTCGCCAATCCGAAAGCGCCGCGCGCCCGCTACGTTCCTTGCGTCGCGCGCGCCCGCGCCTTGGGCCTCGACGTCTGGACGCCCTTGGACGAGGCGATCCGCCGCACGATGGATGCGGCGGCTTCGCCTATGGTTGCGGAGTCTTAACGCCCGAGGGTTAATTTGCGCGCAAATCGCGCGCGGAAATCTCCCAATGACTTATCTCAGCATCGTCACTCCCTGCTACAATGAGGAAGCGGGAATCCGCGCCTGCTACGAAGGCGTGCGCGCCGTCATGGAGGCGGAACTCGCCGACTGCGGCTACGAACATATTTTCATCGACAACTGCTCGCAGGATCGCACCGTCGCGCTGCTGCGCGACATCGCCGCGCAGGACAAGCGCGTGAAGATCATCGTCAATTCGCGCAACTTCGGCCCGGCGCGTTCGCCGTTCCACGCCTTTCGTCAGACGAGCGGCGACGCGGTCGCGCCGATGATGGCCGATCTGCAGACGCCGCCGTCGCTGCTTCCGCAGATGGTGAAACTGTGGTGCGAGGGCGCGGAAGTCGTCATCGCCGTCAAGCGCAACGCCAAGGAGGGCTTGCTGCTGCGCGGCGCGCGCGAGACCTTCTATGCGTTGATGAAGCGCTTTTCGCGCGTCGAACAGATCCCGCATTTCATGGGATACGGCCTCTACGACAAATGCGTCGTCGACGCGATGCGCCATTTGCACGAGCCGGAGCCTTACTTTCGCGGCCTCGTCATGGAAGTCGGCTTCAAGCGCGCCTTCGTCCAATACGATCAGCCGCCGCGCCGGCACGGCCGCTCGAGCTACAATTTCTTTTCCCTCGCCGATTACGCGCTCGTCGGCCTCTCGACCTATTCGCGCGCGCCGCTGCGCCTCATGACCTTTCTGGGGTTCTTCGTTTCGCTGCTCAGTTTTCTCGCCGGCTTCGTCTATCTCATCGTCAAATTGATGTTCTGGGACGCCATTCCGCTCGGCGTCGCGCCGCTGCTGATCGCCGTGTTCTTCCTCAGCTCGATCCAGCTCTTCGCGCTCGGCGTCGTCGGCGAATACATCGGGCTCCTGCTCAATTACGCGCGCAATTTTCCGCTGGTGTTCGAACGGGAGCGCATAAATTTCGAGGCGAAACCCGTGGATGCGTCCGTTCCGCCGCCACCGCGGTGAACCGCGCCTTCGCGCCGTCGTGAATCGTTTACCGGGCCTTAAGCTCGCGGCGTTAAGCATTACGCAGGGTCGCCCTTGCGCAAGGGCGCGAGGCTTTATGCAAAGGACGCCATGAAAGTCGTGATCCTCGCGGGAGGCCTCGGCACCCGTCTCGTGGAAGAGACGACCGTGCGCCCCAAGCCCATGGTGGAAATCGGCGGCCGGCCGATCCTCTGGCACATCATGAAGATCTATTCCACGCAGGGCTTCAACGACTTCATTTTGTGCCTCGGCTACAAGGGATATTACATCAAGGAATTTTTCGCCAACTACTTCCTGCACATGTCGGACGTGACCTTCGACATGTCGAGCAACGAAATGGAAGTGCATCGCCGCACCGCCGAGCCTTGGCGCGTGACGCTCGTCGACACCGGCGAGAAGACGATGACGGGCGGGCGCATCAAGCGCGTTCGCGAGCATCTCGCCGACGAAGACGTCTTCGCGCTGACCTATGGCGACGGCGTTTCCGACATCGATTTGCAGGCCGAACTCGCCTTCCATCGCGCGCATGGCAAACTCGGCACCGTCACCGCCGTGCGGCCGACGCGGCAATTCGGCGAGATCAATCTCGTCGGCGACCGCATCCGCTCGTTCCAGGAGAAGCCCGAAGATCGCGCCGATCTGATCAGCGGCGGCTTCTTCATGCTCTCGCCGAAAATCATCGACTACATCGACGACGATTCGACGATCTGGGAGCGCGGACCCATGTCCGCGCTGGTCGAGGAAGATCAGATGCGCGCCTATGTGCACACGGGCTTCTGGCATCCCATGGACACGCTGCGCGACAAAATGTTCCTCGAGGAGCAATGGGAGTCCGGCCAGGCGAAATGGAGAAAGTGGTGATCTCGTCTTCTTTCTGGAACGGTCGCCGCGTCTTCGTCACCGGCCACACGGGCTTCAAGGGCGCGTGGCTGAGCTTGATGCTGCAAAGATTGAACGCCAAGGCCGCCGGCTATGCGCTCGATCCGCCGACCGATCCGAGCCTTTACGAATTGATGGGCGCCGAGGCCTTCGTCGACGATTGTCGCGGCGACGTCTGCGATCTCGCCCGCCTTTCCGCCGCGCTCGACGCCAGCGAACCCGAGATCGTCATCCACATGGCGGCGCAGCCGCTGGTGGGCGAAGGCTATCGCGATCCGGTCGAAACCTATCGCACCAATGTGATGGGCTCAGTGACGCTTCTCGAAGCGGTGCGCCGCTGTCCGAGCGTGCGCGTCGTCGTCGTCGTCACCACCGACAAATGTTATGAAAATCGCGAATGGGCCTGGGGCTATCGCGAGGTCGACCGACTCGGCGGACGCGATCCCTATTCCAACAGCAAGGCCTGCGCGGAACTCGTGACCGGCGCCTATGCGACGAGTTTTTTTGCCGAGAGCGGCGTTCGCGTCGTGACGGCGCGCGCCGGCAACGTCGTCGGCGGCGGCGACTTCGCGGCCAACCGCATCCTGCCCGACGCCGCGCGCGCCGCGTTGGCGGGCCGCGCCTTGCGCGTGCGCAACCCGGCGTCGGTGCGTCCCTGGCAGCACGTGCTGGAGCCGCTCTACGGCTATCTGCTGTTGGCCGAAGCCGCTTTTTCGAAATCGGAAATTTCCGGCGCCTTCAACTTCGGCCCGGGGCTGCCGGGCGAACGCACGGTGGCGCGCCTTCTCGATGGTTTCTATCGCGACTTCGCGCAGGCGAAGGGCTGGGAACAGGACGGCGCGGCGCATCCGCACGAGGCCAAACTGCTGCGTCTCGACACGAGCAAGGCCGGCGCGGCGCTCGGCTGGGCGCCGCTGCTCTCCTTCGACGAAACCATCGCCTGGACCGCCGAATGGTATCGCGATTTCGTCCGCGGCGTCGACACCAACAGGCTCACCTTCGAACAAGTCGACCGCTATCTCGGCCTGCGTGTGCGTTTGACCTCGCCTTTCGACGCCGAATTCGGTCTTGGCGAAAACAATCTCGACAAGGAAAATCGCAATGCCGCCAAACTCGCCGTCGGAATCTGAAGCGCTTCGCGCACAAATCCTGGAGCTCGTCGGCCGCTATCACGAGGTCGCGCATCGGCGCCCCGGCTTCGATCCGGCGCGGCCCAGCGTGCCGGTTTCCGGCCGCGTCTATGGCGCGCACGACATGCAGATGCTCGTCGATTCGGCGCTGGATTTCTGGCTGACCACCGGGCGGTTCAACGCGCAGTTCGAGGAAAGGCTGGCGCGCCGCGTCGGCGCGAAGCATGCGCTGACGGTGAACTCCGGCTCCTCGGCCAATCTCGTCGCCTTCTCCGCACTGACCTCGCCGCGTCTCAAGGACCGGCAATTGCGACCGGGCGACGAAGTCATAACTTGTGCGACGGGCTTTCCGACGACGGTCAATCCGATCCTGCAAAACAACATGACGCCGGTCTTCGTCGACGTCGACATCCCGACTTACAACATCGACGTAGCCGCCGTCGAAGCGGCGATCGGTCCGAAGACGCGCGCCGTCATGGTCGCGCATACGCTCGGCAATCCCTTCGACGTCGCGGCGATCAAGAGACTGTGCGAAAAGCACGGCCTGTTCCTGATCGAGGATTGCTGCGACGCGCTCGGCGCGACGGTCGGGGGACGGCATGTCGGGACCTTCGGCGACATCGGCACGCTGAGCTTCTATCCCGCCCATCACATCACCATGGGCGAGGGCGGCGCGGTGTTCACCAATGACGCCAATCTCAACAAGATCATGGAGTCGTTCCGCGACTGGGGCCGCGACTGCTATTGCGATCCGGGCAAGGACGACAGCTGCAACAAGCGTTTCGGCTGGAAGCTCGGCGATCTGCCCAAGGGCTACGATCACAAATACATCTATTCGCACCTGGGCTATAATCTGAAAATTACCGACATGCAGGCCGCCGTGGGCCTCGCGCAGATGGAGCGGCTGGAGGATTTCATCGCCGCGCGGCGCGAGAATTTCGTAAGGCTGCGCGAGGGGCTCGCGCCCTTGGAGGAATTCTTCGTGCTGCCCGAGCCGACGCCGGGGACCGAACCTTCCTGGTTCGGCTTCGCGCTGACCGTGCGCGAGACCGCGCCCTTCTCGCGCCATCAGCTGTTGCTGGCGCTGCAAGCCAAGGGCGTCGCGACGCGCCTCTTGTTCGGCGGCAATCTCGTGCGCCAGCCCTATATGAAGGGCCGCGATTTCAGAATCTCCGGCTCCCTCGCCAACGCCGACGCGGTGACGGAGCGCTGTTTCTGGATCGGCGTCTATCCGGGCCTCGGCGAGGCCGAGATCGATTACACGATCGAGACGCTGCGCGAGGCTTGCGTGAAGCAGGCGAGAATCGCGGCGGAGTGAGGCGACGCGGCGTCAGGCTCCGTCGGAGCTCAATATTGCCAGACGAGGCCGACGGAACTGCCTGTCGGCGGGGGCGGAAACGGCGCGGCGCGGCGGAGCGCGGCGAGGGCTTCCTGGTCCCGCGCCGACGACCCCGAGGATTTTCGCACCGCCTGATGGGTGAGGTTGCCCGACGGGTCGACATAAAAGGAAATGAAGCCATTCTCGCGGCGCGGGTCGGACGGCGGATGGAATTTACGCATGATGAGGCCGTAAACCACGGAAAAATAGGTCGGGTCCGCCGTTCCGCCGGTCACGGGCGAGCTTTTCGCGCTGCCGCCGAGCATGTATTGCGGCACGGGCTCGAGCGAGGCGATCTGTTCGGCGATCGACTTCTGGCGCTCGCCGAGCGCGGCTTTGGGATCCGGCCTGCCGGGCTTTTCTTTCGGCTTTTCCGTTGGATGCGGCGCAACGCGCGCGATGACTTCGGCCTCGAGCGGCTCTTCCTTGGCCTCCGGCGTCGCCCCTTCCTCTTTCGAGGGGTCGGGCTGACGCTCCTGCTGCGGTTTTTGCCTCGGATCGGCCGTCGGTTTTTCCGCGGTGCGGTCTTCCGGCCGGGCGAGGCGCATCGCTTTCGTCGCTTCGTCCGGCGCCTCGCGCTTCACGGTCTCCTTGTTTTCGGCGCGCGGCGCGTCGAAAGCCGGCTTGTCGTCCATCGTCAGCTTTTGTTTTTGCGGCTCGGGCTTTGGCTTTTCCGGCTCCGGCGGCTTTTGCTCGGCTTGCGGCTGCGGCGCGGGGGGAGGCGGCGTCTGCGCCGGCGGCGGCGGCTCGGTGACGACGTCGACGGAAATTTCCTGCTCCGCGTCGCCCTTCGGGGCGAGCCGGTCGAAGAGCAAAATCGCGCCGATGGGGACCGCGTGCAGCAGCAGCACCCCGGCGAGCAACAAGGCGCTGCGGCCGATCGGCGTCCTGCGCGATAATCGGGCCCGATCCTCCGGCGCCGCGCGAAAGGTCAGGGTCGGAAAGCTTGTCGACCGAGGCTCGGTCACGGCGGCCATCTCGCGGCTTCCTCTCTCGCCCTCGGCTCTCTCGATGTGGCGCCGCAAGGCGAAGCTTGCTAGCCTGAGGCCCATGGATCAGGCCGCACGAAACGCCGCTCCCGCCGAGGCGGAAGCTCAGAAATCCGTCAAGGCGGCGACGCCGATGATGGCGCAGTATATCGAGATCAAGTCCGCCAATCCAGACTGTTTACTATTTTACCGGATGGGCGACTTCTACGAGCTGTTTTTCGAGGACTCGGTCGTCGCGGCGCGGGCGCTCGGCATCATGCTGACGAAGCGCGGCAAGCATCTCGGCGAGGACATCCCGATGTGCGGCGTGCCGGTCGAGCGCGCCAACGAATATCTGCAAAAGCTGATTGCGCTCGGCCACAGGGTCGCCGTCTGCGAGCAGATGGAGGATCCGGCCGAGGCGAAGAAGCGCGGGGCCAAATCCGTCGTGCGGCGGGACGTGGTGCGGCTGGTGACCCCCGGCACGATCACCGAGGACGCACTGCTCGATCCGCTGCGGCCCAACGCCTTCGCGGCGGTGGCGCGCCTGCGCGACGCGCGGGGCGACTGGAGCTATGGAGTCGCCAGCGTCGATATTTCGACCGGCGCCTTCACCGTCAGCGAACGCAAGGAAGAGGCGCTCGGCGCGGAGTTGGCGCGCCTCGAGCCGCGTGAAGTCGTCGTGAACGAGGCGCTGGCGCGCGACGCGCGGCTGCAGCCGGCCTTCGAAGCCAGCGGCGTCGCGCCGACCCCCATCGGCCGGGAGATCGGCGAAGGGAGCGCGGCCGAGCGGCGCATCGCGGAATTTTACGCGGTCGGGACGTTGAGCGGCTTCGTCGCGCTGACGCCGGCGGAGGCGGCGGCCGCCGCGCTGGCGATCTTTTACGTCGAGCGCACGCAGCGGGACGCCAGGCCGGCGCTCTCGCCGCCCAAGAGTCTGCAAGCGCGGCCGACGCTGGAGATCGACGCGGCGACGCGGGTCAATCTGGAGATCGCCCGCACGCTGTCCGGCGCGCGCGAGGGCTCCCTGCTCGGCGCCATCGATCTGACCGTGACGCCCGCCGGCGGCCGGCTGCTCGCCGAGCGCATCGGCGCGCCGTCGACGGATGTCGGGGAAATCGCCGGGAGGCTGGACGCCGTGGCGTTCTTCGTCGAGGCCGGCGACCGGCGCGATGGGTTGCGCCGCAAGCTCAAGAATGCGCCCGACATGGAGCGGGCGCTGTCGCGCCTGTCGCTGAAGCGCGCCAATCCGCGCGATCTCGCGGCGATCTCGGCGGCGCTGTTCCTGGCGCGCGAGATCGCTGGGTTCTTGGGCGAGGCGGACCCCTTGCAGGCGCTTGCGGCCGCGCTGGCCCAGGATGTCGCGACGCTTGGCGGGGCGGATGTCGATCTTGCGCAAAAACTCGCCCGCGGCCTCAATGAGGAACTGCCGGCGGATCGTCGCGCCGGCGGCTTCGTCGCGCGCGGCGTCGACGCCGAATTGGACGAGGCGCGCGACTTGCGCGACGAAAGCCGCAAGGTCGTCGCCGGTTTCCAGCAGCGCTACGTCGAGGCGACGCAAATCCGCCAGATCCGGGTCAAGCACAATAATTTTCTGGGCTATTTTCTCGAAGTCCCGCAGGCGCAGGGCGAAAGGCTGCTGAAGCCCCCTTTCGACGCGACCTTCACGCATCGCCAGACGATGTCCGACGCCATGCGCTTTTCGACGCGGGAGCTCGTCGAACTCGACGCCAAGATCGCCGCGGCGAGCGAGCGGGCGCAGACGCGCGAGAACGAAATCTTCGACGCGCTCGCCGAGGAAGTTCTCCGGCAGGCCGAGGGCCTCGGCGCGATCGCCAAATCCTTCGCCCGCCTCGACGTGGCCGCCGCGCTGGCGGAACTGGCGGCGACGCGCGACTGGTCGCGGCCCATGGTCGATTCCTCGCTGGATTTTGCGATTCGAGGCGGCCGGCACCCCGTGGTGGAGGCCGTGCTGAAAGCCGAGGGCAAGATCTTCGCGCCCAACGACTGCGATCTCTCGGACGCAAAGATCGCCGTCGTCACCGGGCCGAACATGGCCGGCAAATCCACCTTTTTGCGGCAGAACGCGCTGATTGCGCTGCTGGCCCAGGCGGGCTCCTTCGTGCCGGCGGCTTCCGCGCGCATCGGCGTCGTCGACCGGCTGTTTTCGCGCGTCGGCGCTTCCGACGATCTCGCGCGGGGCCGCTCCACCTTCATGGTCGAGATGGTCGAGACGGCGACGATTCTGAACTGCGCCGGCCCGCGCTCGCTGGTGATCCTCGACGAGATCGGCCGCGGCACGGCGACTTTCGACGGTCTGTCGATCGCCTGGGCGACGATCGAGCATCTTTGCGAGAAGAACCGCGCGCGGGCGATCTTCGCGACCCATTTCCACGAATTGACGCAGCTCGCCAAGCGCATGCCGCGCCTCGTCAATCTGACGATGAAGGTCGCCGAGCACAAGGGCGAGATCGTCTTTTTGCACGAGGTGACGCCGGGCGCGGCGGACCGCTCCTACGGCGTGCACGTCGCCGAACTGGCGGGGCTGCCCAAGAGCGTCGTCAAACGCGCGCAAAAGATTTTGGGCGAGCTCGAGGCGCTGGATCGGCGCGCGCCGGTCGAAAAACTGATCGACGATCTGCCGCTGTTTTCGCATCGCCCGGCGGTGGCGGAAACGCGCGATCTCCTGCGGGAATCGCTCGACGGGCTCGACCCGGACGCCCTGTCGCCGCGCGAAGCCCTCGCCGCGCTCTATGCGCTGAAACAGAAGGCGAAGTCCTGAAACATCCCAAGCCTGTGCGGCGGGCGTCTTACGCCCGGCGCCGAATGGCGCTAAAACTCCGCAACGATCGGAAGGCCCTCGCGCGGCGCGGCGGCCCACTTTCACGAGGACCGCTGCCAATGCCCAAAGCAGGTCAAGACACGTTCAAGCTCAGCCTGATGAACGCCACTTTCATCGAATTGGCGATCCATCTCGGCGTGATCGGCTTTCTCGGCTATTGGACCTTCACGCTGATTCTGCCCTTCGCGCCGATCATCCTGTGGAGCGTCGTGCTGACCGTGGCGCTTTATCCGGTGTTCGGCTGGCTTACAAAACATCTGGGCGGGCGCCGCCGGCTCGCCGCCGCGCTGATTACTTTTCTGGGGCTCCTCGTCGTCATCGGCCCGGTGACCTGGCTCGGCATCGGCCTCGTCGAGGGTTTGCGCGGATTGATCGCCAGCGCCAACGAAGGCAAGCTCTCCATTCCGCCGCCGACCGAAGCCGTCAAGCAATGGCCGCTGATCGGACCCTCCGTCTACGAATATTGGAAGCTCGCCTCGACCAATCTCGCCAGCGCATTGTCGCCGCTGCTGCCGCAGTTGAAGCCGGCCGGCGAGATCATGCTCGGCGCGGCCGGCAACGCCGGCATGGGCACGCTGAAATTCCTGCTGTCGGTCGTCATCGCCGGCTTCCTGTTTCCGCCCGGCCCGGCGCTGCTGGCCGCGACGAAGACCTTCGCCCGCAAGGTCGACCAGATGCAGGGCGAGGGCTTCGTCGATCTTTCCGGCGCGACGATCCGCGCCATTTCGCGCGGCGTCATCGGCGTCTCGCTGCTGCAGGCGGTGGTCGGCGCGATCGGCATGGAGACCGCCGGCGTCCCCGGCGCCAGCCTGTTGACCGTGGCGATTCTGGCGCTCGGCATCGTGCAGATCGGTCCGTGGATCGTCGCCGGTCCGCTGATCGTCTGGGGCTGGATGAATCTGGCGACGGGACCGGCGCTGGCCTTCATGCTGTGCATGGTCACCGTCGGCCTCATCGAAAACATCGTGAAGCCTTTCGCTTTGTCGCATGGCCTCAAGACGCCGATGCCCGTCACCTTCGTCGGCGTCATCGGCGGCGTGCTGGCGCATGGCATCGGCGGCCTGTTCATCGGCCCCGTCGTGCTGGCCGTCGCCTGGGAACTGGCGAAGACCTGGGTCAGCGACGCCGACGCGGCGCCTCAGGCCTAAATCCCCTTGCGCGGGTCGTAAGGCTTCTGGTCGCGCCATTTCGTCATCAGCGCGTCGAACTCCGGATCGGGCGCCTCGGGCGTCATCAGCTTGAGGGTTACGTAGAGATCGCCGGCGGGCTTGCCGTCCCCCGCCGGCAGGCCCTTGCCGCGCAGGCGCAGAACCCGGCCGCCGTTCGAGCCGGGCGGCACCGAAAGCTCCACCTTGCCGTCGAGCGTCGGGGCAGAAATCTTGCCGCCGAGGGCCGCCTCGTAGAGGGTGACGGGCAGATCGAGCCGCAGGTCGCGGCCGTCGATGCGAAAGCGCGGATGCGGCGCGATTTTTATGGTGATCAGCGCGTCGCCGGGTTCGGCCCCGACCGGGCCGGGCTGGCCCTGGCCGCGCAGGCGGATTTGCTTGCCGTCCTCGACGCCGGCGGGGATCTGCACGTCGAGCGTGCGTCCGCTCGGCAGCACGACGCGCGCCGCGCCGCCGAGCACGGCGGTTTCGAGCGGCACGTTGGCGGTCGCCACCACGTCGGCCCCGCGCCGGGGCGGCGCCGCGCCGCCGGCGCGCTTCGCTGCGGCCCCCCCAAAAAGCTCCGAGAAGATGTCCGCCGCGTCGAAGCCGCCGCCGCGCGCCCCGGCGCCGCCGAAGTTGAAATCGAAATGCGGGCCGCCGGGGCCGCCGCCGCCGCGCGGCCCGCCGGGGCCTGCGCCAAAGCCCTCGAAGCCGGTAAAGCGCGGCTTGCCGTCGGCGCCGATCTCGCCGCGGTCGAATTTGACCTTCTTGGCGTCGTCGCCGACGATTTCATAGGCCGAGTTGATCTCGGAAAAGCGCGCCGCCGCCTTCGGATCGTTCTTGTTGTGATCCGGGTGGAACTTCTTGGCGAGCCCGCGATAGGCCTTTTTGATTTCGGCGGCGCTCGCCGTTTTGGCGACGCCGAGCACTTCGTAAGGATCACGCATCTTTGGGTCGCTCGCCTCCGGCCGCGCTGGCGCGGCGTCTCTTCGAATCTCTAGATCCTATTTGGGCGCGGCGCGGGCCGGGCGCAAGCTTGGGCCGGCTTTAACCGGATCTTTACAAACGGCTGGACCTTGGGCCCCCTGCCCCCTATCTTTCCGTTTCAGTGAGGTGCAGCGTGTTGAAATCCTTGATCGCCGCCATGGTTCTCCTATGCCTGTCCGCGCCGGCGCTGGCGCGGGTCGACATTCGCATCGACCTCGACCGTCAGCAGATGACCGTCTCGAAGAACGGCCAGACGGCGGCGGTCTGGCCGATTTCCAGCGGGCGTTCCGGCTTCGAGACGCCGGCCGGCAGCTATTCGGTCTACCGCATGGAGCGGGACCATTATTCCGACGAATACGAACAGGCGCCGATGCCCTATGCTTTGTTCTTCTCGCCGCGCGGGCTGGCGATCCACGGCACCTTCGAGAAGGGCCTGGGACGCCCGCGCTCGCATGGCTGCGTGCGGCTCTCGGTCGGCAATGCGCGCCAGCTCTACGACTGGGTCGAGAGCAACGGCGGCACGGCGAGCGTGGAGATCGACGGCGACGCGCCAAGCGATTACCGCGTGCGCGAGGAGGCGCCGCGCCGCCGCCGCGAAGCCCCCGCCCACCGCCGTCGCGACAGCGAAGCGGTGGAGCCCGTCGTAGACGATTTCGGTTTCGAGCGGCTGATCCGGGGAAGGTGACCGCGCTTGCGCCGAGCGAGGCCAGCGTCGCGTTCATGCGAATCGTTGCGCGCCGCGCCGCGCCGGCCGCCGCACTCCCCTCGCCGAACCTACCGCCCCGCCCCGCGCAACGGCCTTTCTTCCATGCGCAGCAAGAACAACAGCGACGCCGCGAGGCAAATCGCGATGGCGGCGAAGGCCAAGCGAAAGGCGCCCGTCAGCGCCGCGCCTTCGCCGCCGGCGAGCGCCTCTGCCCCCGGCGTCATCACCAGCGCGCCGAGCATGGCGACGATCAGCGCGCAGAAAATCTGGCGGACGAATTGATTGACCGCCGTCGCCGCGCCGAGATTGCGCGGCTCGACGGCGTTCTGCACCGAGACCGTGCTGATCGGCAGAATGGCGCCGACGCCCAGACTAATGACGGTCAGCAGCGCGTCGAAAGGCGCGAGCGCCAAATCCTCCAATCGCCAGACGAGCGCCGCGCAGGCGAGAAAGGCCGCGGCGAGGCCGACCACGCCGGGCGTCTTGTAGCGGCGCAGCCGCGCCATCAGCCGCCCGGAGACCGTCGCGCCAATTACGGTGCCAACCATCGGCGCAATCAGCGCCGCGCCGGAAATTTGCGCCGACAGGCCGAAGACGCCTTCGAAATAGATCGGCGCATAGACCGCCAGAGCGATGAAGGCGCCGAGACCAAAGGCGCCGCACAGGCACGCGTCGCGCGCCGTGGCGTTGGCCAGCACGCTCAAGGGGATGAAAGGTTCGCGGGCCCGGCCGAGTCGGAAGGCGAACAGCGCCCAGAAGAGGCCCGAGAGGGCGAGCAAGGCGAAGGTCGTTGCGCCCGTCCAGCCGCGATGGCCGAGCGCCAGGGCCAGCAGCCCGGCGGCGGCGGCCAGCAGCGCCGCGCCGGGGTAGTCGACCTCGTGCGGATGGCGGCGCAGAACGAGGCGGCGCAGCGAGGTTTCGACGACGACGAGCGCCAAAAGCCCCAGCGGCAGGTTGATCCAAAAAATCAGCGACCAATGCCAATGCTGCGCGAAAAATCCGCCGAGCAGGGGCCCCGCGACGCTGGAGGTGACGAAGACCGCGGCGAAATAGGTCTGGTAGCGCCCGCGCTCGCGCGGCGTGACGAGATCGGCGACGATCGTCTGCGCCAGCGACATCAGCCCGCCGCCGCCGAGACCCTGCAAGGCGCGGGCGACGGCCAGCAGCGGCAGGGTCGGGGCCAGCGCGCAGGCGATGGAGCCGAGAATGAAGATCGTCACGCCGATCAGCAGCATGAGCCGGCCGCCGTGAATGTCGGCGAGCTTGCCGTAGAGGGGCGTGACCAGCGTCGAGGCGACGAGATAGGCGGTGACGATCCAGGGCGTGTCGGCGACGTCGCCGAGCTCGACGCCGATCGTCGGCATGGCCGTCGCGACGATGGTCTGATCCAGCGCGGAGAGGAACATCGCAAGACAGAGGCCGGCGAAGACGCGGCGTATCTCGGCCTTGCTCGGCGCGGCGTCGGTTTTCACTTTTTGGGGTCCGGGGTGGGGGCGAATCGGGTTGATGACCATTTATGCAAGGATTCGGCCTTTTTTCGCGCGCGCGGCGGGGGCGTCCCTTGGCCAGTGGAACTGCGCGCCTCGTCCTTGGGAACCGCGGCGACCCTCATCCGACCCCGCTTCGCGAGGCCACCTTGTCCCACGAGTGGGAGAAGGGACACGCCTTTGCTTTCTTGGTTTCCGTGACCAAATGATTTTGAAGTCGAATCCTGCGGACGTCGCTCCTGCTCCCGCTCGTGGAAGAGGGTGGCTCGCGTCAGCGAGGCTCGGATGAGGGCCGCTGCGGCTCCCAACAACGCCCGCGGCGCACCTCCCATCAGAGCCTCGGATCGATGGGTTCGCTCTCCAGCGCCAGTATCGCGAAGACGCATTCGTGGGTCTTGCGCAGCGGGGCGCCGGCGACGAAGCGAGAGAGGGCCTCGTGGCCGAGCGCGAATTCCTTCAGCGCCAAGGCGCGCTTGCCGCCGAGACCGCGCTGGCGCAGGCGCGCCAGATTTTCGGGCAGATCGTATTCCGGCCCGTAAATGATGCGCAAATATTCGCGCCCCCGCACCTTCAGCGCCGGTTGCAACAGCCCCTTCTCGCCGCGCGGCGCGAAGTCGAGCGGCTTGACCACCATGCCCTCGCCCCCTTGCGCGGTCTTTTCCTCCCACCAAGAGGTGGCCTCGGCGCAGGAGGCCGCGTCGGCGAGATCGACCGCGCGCATGTCGGTGGCGACGATGCTCGGCCCACCCTTTTCGGCGAGGCGGCGGGCGAGGCTCATGTGCCAGAGGTGATCCGCGTCGAAATGAACGGCGCCTTCGCTGGCCAGCAGATGGAAGGGCGCGACGCGCAGATCGTCGACGCTCTTCACCTCCCATTGATAGGGTCGCCAAGCCGTGGCGTAGGCTGCGGCTTTTTGCAAGCGCTGCGCCAGCCGTTCCGCCAATTCAGCCGTGGGCGCTCCCCTGACGGCGGCGCGGCGGGCGGCGTCCAGGGCTGCGGCGAGGCCGGCCTGCGCGCTGGCCGCGACCGGCTCGAATTGCTGCTCGATCAGGCTCGACGCCTTGGCCGACCAGGGCATGATCTCGGCGTCGAGCAGCAGCCAGTCGGTAGACAGTTCGTCCCACAGCCCCGCCTCGTCGACGGCGTCGCGCAGCCGCGCCAGCAGCGCTTCGGTCCTCGCGGTTTCCGGGAAGAAGGCGCGGCCGGTGCGGGTCCAGATCGCGCCGCTCTCCTTGGTCGTCGTCCCGAAACGCCGCCGCGCGACGGCGTCGTCGCGGCACAGCGCGATGGTGGCGCGCGAGCCCATGTGTTTTTCTTCGCAGAGGAGACGCTCGCGCCCGCGCTTGCGGTAGAAGTCGAAGGCTTCTTCCGGGCGCTCCAGCCAGCCGTCCTTCGCGCTGGTTTCGACCGGCGACATGGTCGGCGGCAGATAGATCAGCCATTGCGGCGCGATGGCGAAGCGACTCATGACTTCGAGCGCCGCGGCGGCGTTCTCCTCGGCGACGACGATGCGGCCGGAAAGCCGCGCGTCGATCCAGCGCCGGCCGGAGACGTCGGCGAAGTCCAGGAGATCGTCGGCCTCCGCTTGCGCGGAGAGTTCTCCGGCCCTGGCCAGCGGGCGCATGGGCTCCATGTAGACGCGGGCGGCGGGGACGCTGACCAACGTCTTCTCCGGCCAGCGCAGCGCGGTGAGGCGGCCGCCGAAGACGCAGCCGGTGTCGATACAGATCGTATTGTTGATCCATTCGGCTTCCGGCGTCGGCGTGTGGCCGTAGACCACCGTCGCCGGCCCGCGATATTTCGCAGCCCAGTCGAGCCGCACCGGCAGGCCGAAGTCGTCGATCTCGCCGGTCGTTTCGCCATAGAGGGCGAAGTCGCGCACGCTGGAGGAGCCGCGGCCGATCATCTCCTCCTTGATCCCCGCATGGGCGACGGCGAGCCGGCCGCGGTCCAGCCAGTAATGGCTGCGCAGATCGTCGAGGAAGGGCTTGATTTCGGCCTTGAAACCCGCGCCCGCCGCCTCGATCTGCTCGATCGACTGTTGCAGACCATGCGCGATCGCGACCTTGCGGCCTTCCATCCAGCGCGCCAGCTTGCGGTCGTGATTGCCCTGCACGACATAGCCGCGCCCCGCCGCCGTCGCCGCCATGACGATGCGCAGCACCTCCGGCGTCGCCGGACCGCGGTCGACGAGATCGCCGAGGAACACTGGTTTGCGCCCTTGCGGCGCGTCGAAGCGGCAGCCTTCGGGCGTGAGGTCGACTTCATAGCCGAGTTCGCGCAGCAGCAAGAGCAACTCGTCGGCGCAGCCATGCACGTCGCCGATGATGTCGAAGGGGCCTTCGTCGTCGCGCCGGTCGGTCCAAAGCGGCCGGCGTTCGATCTGCGCCGCCCCGATGGCCTCGGCCGAGCACAGCTTCCAGACCTTGCGAAAACCCTCGCGCGACAAGCCGCCGAGACCGCGGCGCATCTCGGAGATCATGCGCTGCGGCACGCCCGGGCCGAAGTCGCGGTCGGGCCGCGTCTTGTTGCGCTCGATGCAGACGTCGAGGCCGGGGTCGAGCACGATGGCGACCGGCAGCGCGTGCCAGCGCCTCGCGCTCTCGATCCAGCCCTTGCGCTCGGCCGGGCGCACGTTGGTCGCGTCGATCACCGCGAGACGGCGGTTCTTCAGTCGCTTTTCGGCGAGGAAGCGCAGCGCCTCGAAGGCGTCGGCCGAGACGGACTGATCGTTGGAATCGTCCGACACGAGCCCACGAAAATGGTCGGACGACAGGATCTCCGTCGGCTTGAACCATTTTTGCGCGAAGGTGGATTTTCCGGAGCCTGTCGCGCCGATCAGCACGACCAGCGCGAAATCCGGAATGTCGAGCAGCCTGGCGTCCTCGTCTCTCATCGCGTCAGCACCGCCATTTGCGTCGGCGCGCCGAATTCGGGATGGCTCTCGCCGATCTCCTCGAAACGCGCGGCGTAGCCGTAGCGCCGTTCGATCCCCTCGGCCCAGCCGCGAAACTCGGCCCGCGTCCATTCGAAGCGGTGGTCGGGGTGGCGGAAGCCGCCCGGCGCGAGATTGGCGAAGAGCGCATTGTGCTCGGCGTTGGGCGTCGTCACGACGACGAGTTTTGGCCGCCCCGCGCCGAAGACGACGGCTTCCAGCGCCGGCAGGCGGTCCGGGTCGAGATGTTCGATCACCTCGATGAGCGTCGCGGCGTCCATGTCGCTCCAGCGCGCGTCGCGGTAGGTCAAACCGCCATGCAGCAGCGTCAGCCGCTCCCGAGACGGGCCGCCGGCGCGATCGAGTTTCAGGCGCTCGGCGGCGCGCTCCAGGGCGCGGGAATTGGCGTCGAGGCCGACGATCCGCGCGAGGCGCTTGTGCTCCAGGAGTTTTGCGAGAAGCTTGCCCTCGCCGCAGCCGAGATCGACGACGCTGGCCGCGGCGCTCATGCCGACGACGCGCGCGACGGCCTCGATGCGCAGATCGTTGAGGCGCAACGGCGCCTCGAGACTCTCCTCGGGGCTCGCTCGGCGTTCGCCGGCTTCGGGGGCGGCCTCTTCCGGCGCGAGCCGCGCCAGCGCCGCGCGCACCAGCGCGGATTTGTTCTTCAGATAGCGGCGGGCGATCTCCTCGCGTTCGGGATGCGCGGAAAGCCAGGCGTCGGCCTTGACCAGCAGCTTTTCGACCTCGTCGTCGCCGACCCAATAATGCTTGTCGCGATCGAGCGCCGGGATCAGCACATAGAGCTGGCTCAGCGCGTCGGCGACGCGCAGCGTCCCGCGCAGGGTCAGCGTCACATAGCGCGAGGGCTTGCCGTCGCTCTCGACCCGCGCGACCTCCACGCGCCAGCCGAGCGGTTCGAAGAGCCGCGCCACCAGCTCTTCCTGCCCGCGCACCGGCAAGGGCGTCACGACGATTTCGAGCGGCAAGGGCGTCGCGGCGAGCTCCGGTCGCTCGCGCGACACGCCGGACATCGCGGTGCGGAACGCTCTGTTCAACGCGACGGAGAGGAAGGACGCGGCGGCATAGGGGCGGTCGTTCACATATCGATCGGCGAGACCCTCGCCGCCGGCGCGCCGCACGAGTCCGACGGGATCGACGTCCAGCGTGAGCGCCGCCTCGCAGCGGCCCGCGTCGGCTTGCGGATAAAACACCAGGGCCTTGCCGAAGGGCAGCTCGACCTCGTGCAGGCGATCAGGGTGCTTCATCAGCAGGAAGCCGAGATCGGCGGCGGGACGATGCGTCGTCGCGATGGAGAGGAACATGGGGGCGTGGGGGCTTTCGGGAGGGCGATCGTCGCGCGCGGTCGGTTCAAGGGCCGGACGAGAATGAGTGCTGGTGTGTCATTGTTTGCATGGCGGAGCGTTGCCCGAGAGATTGTTGCTGTCAAGGATGCGCGAAGCGCACCGCCTACGGCGGCGGCCCTTTGGGCCGTCCTTGACAGCAACAATCTCTCGGGCACAATAGCCTCTATGCAATCAATGACTTGGCGTCGCCGGACGCGGCGGGGCGGTTCGGCTCACTCCGGCTGAATGCGGCGGAGAAATATCCGCGCATCCTCCTCGGCAATTCCCTCCGCCGCCGCCGCTCCGCGCGCCAATTCCCGCAGAGCCGCGTCGCTGGCGATCCGCCGCGGCGCAACCCCGCGGACGCGGGCCAGGCGTTTGCGTTCCGCTTCGAGCGCGCGCAGCACGCGCTCTTGCGCCACGGTCAATGGCGCGAGAGACGGGGACGGCGCGAACGACTCCGGCGCGGGCTCCTCCTCGGGCTCCTCTCCCAAAGGCGCATTGGCCTCCGCCCCGAACAGCGCGGCGCGCTTCGCCTCGGCCGCAAGCCGCATCCCGAGCGCAAAACTCCCCAGGCGCCGCGCCGGCGCCAAAAGCCCGCGGCAGTGGTCGCACAAGCCGCAAGGCCGGCTCGCCTCGCCGAATTCCGCCAGCATCGCCTGCGTGCGGCAGCCCGGCGCGATGCAGAGCCGCGCCATCGCGCGGCGGCGCGCATGTTCCGCTTCGGCCCGTTCGTCCAAGGCGAAGGCCGGCGGCGCGAGGCGCCGCGCCAGCTCGCGCCGGTCGAACAACAATAAAGTGCGGGCGCCCCTGCCGTCGCGGCCGGCGCGGCCGATCTCCTGATAATAGCCCTCGACGGAATCCGGCATGTCCATATGCGCGACATAGCGCGCGTCCGGCTTGTCGATCCCCATGCCGAAGGCGATGGTCGCGACGATCGCTACGCCAGGGCGGCCGAAGAAGGCGTCCTGATGCGCGGCGCGGCGCTCGGCGTCGAGCCCGGCGTGATAGGGCAGCGCGTCGACGCCGAGCCGCCGCAACTCGCCCGCCAGCCGATCGACCTTGGCGCGCGAGCCGCAATAGACGATGCCGCTCCCGCCCTTTTGCGCCGCGACGAAATCGGCGAGTTGCGCGAGGCCGTGGCGCTGCTCGGCGAAGGCGAGGGAAAGATTCTTGGCGGCGAAGGAGCCAATGAAGATTTGCGGCGTCCGGGCGAAGATTTTTTGCGCGATGTCGCCTCGGGTTCTGGGTCCGGCGCTGGCCGTCACCGCCAGGATCGGCGGATCGCCGAGCTTCGCCGCGACCTCGCGCAGCCGTCCATATTCGGGGCGGAATTCATGGCCCCAGTCGGAGACGCAATGCGCTTCGTCCACGGCGACGAGCGCGACGCGCATCTGCCGCAGCAGGGCCGGCGCGCCTTCGCCGGCGAGGCCTTCCGGCGCGAGATAGAGCAGTTTGGCGCGTCCCGAAGCGACGGCGGCGCGGGCCGTCGCGCGCTCGGCGTCGTTCTGCGCGGAATGCAGCGTCGCGGCGGGCACGCCCTTCTCGGCGAGCGCGCGCAATTGATCGCGCATCAGCGACACGAGCGGCGAGACGACGACGACGAGGCCGATTCCCATCGCCGCCGGCAATTGATAGAGCAGCGATTTTCCGGCGCCGGTGGGCAGCACCGCCAGCACGTCGCGGCCGGCGAGCACGCTCTCCAAAATTTCCGCCTGGCCGGGCAGGAAATCGGCGAAGCCGAATTTTTCCCGCAGCGCGAGGCGGGCCTCGTCCAAGCTGGGCGCGGGCCGCGTCACGACGCGGCCCGCGGGCGGCGAGGGAAAGAGTTTGCGAGCATGGGCCATTTGAAGCGGAAAGCCCGCGTCCGCGCAACATTCCGGCGTAGCGCCACGGCGGCTTTGCGAGCCGGCGGCTTCCGGGATAACCATTGGTCCGGGCGCCGCGGCGGGGCGCCGGCGATTCTTGCAGAGGGCCGGACAGCGACATGACGGACATCAAGGGGAATTTGCGTCGGCACACTTTGGAGCGGCGCGATCTCGTCTCTCCCGAAGAGGCGCACCGCGCGGCCGAGGCCGTCGCCCGGCAGGGCGCGGCGCTGGTCGAGCGGCTGGCGCAGGGGGGCAGGCCCATCGTCGCCGCCTATTGGCCGATCCGCAGCGAGGTCAACACGCGGCCCTTGATCGAGGCGCTCTGCGCCAAGGGTTTTCGCGTCGCGCTGCCGGTGATGACCGCCGTGCGCCGCCCCCTGCTGTTCCGGGCCTTCGAGCCGGGCGACGAATTGGAGAAGGGGCCTTTCGGCCTCTCCGAGCCCCCGGTCGAAAAGCCCGAGGTCGAACCGGAAATCCTGTTCGCGCCGCTCGCCGCCTTCGACCGCCGGGGCTATCGGCTCGGCTATGGCGGCGGCATTTACGACGCGACCTTGGCCGGCCTGCGCGCCAAAAGGCCGGTCGTCGCGATCGGCCTCGCTTATTCGCTTCAGGAGGCGGCCAGCATCCCGACCGAGCCGCACGACCAGCGCCTCGACGGATTCGTCACCGAAAGGGAGACCATTTCCTGCCTTTGAAGCGGCGGCAGGGCGCGGCGCACATGACCTTCATCGATTTCCACGCGGAATCGGGGAGCATGGGCGCCGTCAGCGTTTTTGCGGCGTCGCGACCGGCGGCGGCGCGGGCGGCGCGACCGGAGCCGTCTGGCCGAGCCGCACCGAAATGCCGAACAGGCGCCATTGTCCGCCCACCGGCGCGTAAAGCAAATCGAAATTGACCTGCGACGGCGCGGAAGGGAAAAAGCCCGTCATGTGCATCATGCCGTTCGCCTCGATCTGCGGCAGCAGCGTCAATTGCGGATCGAGCGCGGCGACGCCGGAGAGATCGAGATTGTCGCGCCGCAGCCCGGCGAAGATTTCGCCGAGCCGCGCCGCCGTGTTGGTCTGAAAGGCGGGAGCCGCGAGATCGCGCAGCACGGTGTAATTGCCGGTCTTGTTGGCCTGATCGAGCGCGATCAGCGAGGTGCGCACCAGGATCAGCACGCCGTTGCGGTCGATCTGCGCGGGTTTCGGCGCCTGCTGCGCGACTGCGCAAATGGGCGCCGCGCCGAGAAGCGCCGCCAGCGCCAACATTTGGGACGAACGTCTCATCTTGCGCGATCCTCTTGCCCGCTCGTGGACTGCATGCACACCTCCAAGATCGCGGGGAATCGCGGCAGCCCTCATCCGACCCGGCCGTTGGCCCGTGCTTTGTCTGTTTCTGTAACAAAATGATATTAAAGTAGAATCCTGCGGTCGTCCCTCCTTCTCCCGCTTGCGGGAGAAGGTGGCCCGGCGAAGCCGGGTCGGATGAGGGCCGCTGCGGATTCCAACCCCGAAACTCGATTGAGCCTCGAGCCCGGCGCCTTTCTCTACCAAACGAACGCCCCGCCGACGTTCCAGGTGACGCCCGGCTTGGTCGGCGAGTAGGAGACGCCGGTAGAGACCCGGACGTTGCCGGCCTCGTTGAGATAGCTCGCCCCCGTCGCCAGCGCGACCGCGTCGCGATAGCCGCCGACGCCGCCGGCGAAGGAGACGTGACCCGGTTTGTCGATGTGGTGCAACCCCGCCAACGCCGAGGCGCCCGCGACCCCGGCGGTCGCGACCTTTCTGTTGTTGTCGATCTGCTGCTGGAGATTTTGGAAGCCGGCGGTCGTATAGGCGGTCAAAGCCGTGACGGTCGAACTCAAATTGGCGACGCTCTGCGGATTGAAGGTCGAGGTCGCGAGATGACCCGTCGCGTCGGTGGTGACGAAACTCGTCGGCCCCGACTGCGCGGCGAGGCTGGCGGCGGAAGTGATTCCCGGCGCGACCAGGGTCGCGGCGCCCGCGCCCGTCGCGCCGAGCACGATCTGATTGGCGGCGGTGTTGAGCGCCCCCGCGCCGATGGCGGTCGAACCGGCGAAGCCGGCGGTCGAGGCCCCGGCGCCGAGCGCCGTCGAATTCACGCCGGTCGCGCTGCTCCCCTGGCCGATGGCGGTCGTGCCGACGCCGGTCGCATTGGCGCCCTGGCCGAAAGCCGAGGCCGTCGCGCCATTTGCCACGCTGGCGGCGCCCGTCGCGGTGGCAAAGTCGCCGGTGGCGGTGCTGGCCGCGCCCGTGGCCGTGGCGAACATGCCGGTGGCGTTGCTGCTCAGGCCCGTCGCCGTGGCGAGGTCGCCATTGGCTTTGCTGTTCTCGCCCGTGGCGGTGGCGCCGGTTCCATTAGCGACGCTGCCCGCGCCCGTCGCGGTGGCGTTGATGCCGGTGGCGTTGCTGCCCTGACCCGTCGCCGTGGCGAGGTCGCCGATGGCGTTGCTGCCCTGGCCCGTCGCGGTGGCGCTGGCGCCGTTGGCGTTGGCGCCCACGCCCGTCGCTGTGGCGAAGAGGCCGTTGGCGGTGCTGCCGGCGCCCGTCGCCGCAGCGTTGTCGCCGGTGGCGTTGGCGCTCTGGCCCGTCGCCGTCGCAAACTGGCCGACGGCAGAGGAGAACTCACCCGTCGCCGTGGCGTTCATACCGTTGGCAGTGGCGGCCTGACCGAAGGCCGAGGCGGACGCGCCCGTGGCACTGGAGCCCTGGCCCACCGCCGTGGCGTTGGCGCCATTGGCGTTGGCGTTCTCGCCCGTCGCGGTGGCGTTGAGGCCGGTGGCTTTGCTCGCCGCGCCCGTCGCGGTGGCGTTATCGCCATTGGCGGTGCTGGAGTTGCCCGTCGCCGTCGCATTGGCCCCGGCGGCGTTGGCGTGTCCGCCGGTGGCCGTCGCGAAGTCGCCGGTGGCGGCTGAGTTGACGCCGGTGGCGGTGGCGACAGCGCCGTTGGCGGTGCTGCCCGAGCCCGTCGCGGTGGCGAAGTCGCCGGTGGCGGTGCTGAACGAGCCGGTCGCCGTTGCAAACGCCCCTTTCGCGTTCGCGTTCTCCCCGCAAGCCGTCGCGGCCGCAACCCCATTGTCCGTCGCGCCTGCGGGGTCGTTGACCGGGCCAGGCGTGCCGCCGGTCGCCTGGCCGCAGATGAAAGCCGCCGCCGGGGTCGGCGCGAACATCAATGCGGTCGCCAGCACGAAGCCGGTCATCGCCCCGCCGGCCAGCACACTGGTCGACAGCAGCGCGGGGCTCCGCGAATCATCGTTATTTTTTACCCGGCGGAGCAATCGGGGAGTCGGTTCAACGGCGGAAGATTCCATGGCCATCGCCTCGGTCTCCAAATCGCGCTTCGGAAGTCTTCCGCTGTCGAATCGCCGCGACATGCGTGCCGACACTCAAGTCATGACATGGCAAAGGCAATTTGCACATGGCCGCCGCGCGCGTCCCGTCGCTTTTTCGGCCACCGTTGCAAAAATGCCACTGTTTTCGCGGGAGCGAAGGTCGGATGAGGGCTCTTCCGGTTCCCACGCACGCTTCGGTTTCACGCGCCGCCGTCGGCCCGTTTCGTGCTAATGAAGCGCGACGCCTCCGCCTCGCCAAAGGCCACCGCAGCGCATGACCGCCCCGCGTCTCGTCGCCCGCTTCGCCGCCTCGCTCGCTTCCGTCGACGCCGCGGCCTGGGACGCTTGCGCCAATTGCGGGAGCGATCCGGCCGAGGCTTACAATCCCTTCGTCTCGCATGCTTTCCTTACGGCGCTGGAGCGCTCCGGCAGCGTCGGCGGCAAGACCGGCTGGAGCCCGGCGCATGTGCTGGTCGAGGACGCGGCCGGCCGGCTCGTCGCCGCGGCGCCGGCCTATCTGAAGTCGCACAGCTTGGGCGAATACGTCTTCGATCAACAATGGGCGCAGGCCTTCGAGCGGGCGGGCGGACGCTACTATCCCAAAGTTCAGCTCTCCATCCCCTTCACTCCGGTCAGCGGCCCACGCCTGCTCGTCGCTTCGACCGCGCCGGCGGAGAGCCGCGCGGCTTTGATCATGGCGCTGGGCAGGCTGCGCGAGGCCGCCGGCGCCTCCTCGATCCATGCGACCTTCGCCAATTCGGCCGACATGACGGCCTTCGGCGACGCCGGCTTCCTCGCCAGAACCGGCGAGCAGTTCCATTTCCTCAACGAGAATTACCGCGACTTCGACGATTTTCTGAACGCGCTGGCCTCGCGCAAGCGCAAGGCGATCAAAAGAGAGCGCAAGGAGGCGCTGGGCGAGGATTTGTCGGTCGAGCTGCTGACCGGCGCCGCGTTGGAGCCGCGGCATTGGGACGCCTTCTTCGCCTTCTACATGGACACCGGCGCGCGCAAATGGGGCCGGCCCTATCTCACCCGCGCCTTCTTCGACGAGATCGGCAGGACGATGCCGGAGCGCATCCTGCTGATCATGGCGAAGCGCGGCGACGACTATGTCGCCGGCGCGATCAATTTCCTGGGGCAAGACGCGATCTACGGCCGCAACTGGGGCGCGCTGATCGAGCGGCCCTTCCTGCATTTCGAGATTTGCTATTATCAGGCGATCGACTACGCGATCCGCCAAGGCTTTCGGCGTGTCGAAGCGGGCGCGCAAGGCGAGCACAAGCTGGCGCGCGGCTACCGCCCGGCGACGACCCATTCCGCGCATGATTTCGCGGACACGCGTCTGAAGGAGGCTGTGGGGGATTATCTCATCCGCGAGCGGGCGGCGGTGGCCGGGATGATCGGCGAATATGAGGAGCAGCTGCCGTTCAAGCGGGACTGAGGCTGGGTTTGGGGCCCCTACGCCGTCGCCCCCGCGTCCACCGTCATCACGCTGCCCGTCACGTTGCGCGCGTCGTCGCGCAGCAGATAGGCCACGGCGTTGGCGACGTCTTCGGGCGCGGCCAAACGGCGCAGCGCCGCCCGGCCGGCGATTTTCGCGCGGCTCGCCGCGTCCATCTCCGTCGTCATGTCCGTGTCGATGAAGCCCGGCGCCACGGCGTTGACCGTCACCCCCTGCGGGCCGAGCTCCCGCGCCAGAGACCGCGTGAAGCCGATCGCCGCGGCCTTGCTCGCCGCATAGACGCTGAGGCCGGCGTAGCCGGTCGTGGCGATGATCGACGAAATGTTGACGATGCGCCCGCCCTTGCCGGCGGCGAGCATCTGCCGCGCCACATATTTGGTCAACACGATCGGCGCCGTGACGTTGACGCGCAAGAGTTCCTCGATCTGCGAATTGTGCATGACGCCGAGCATGCCCCCCGTGCCGAGCCCGGCGTTGTTGACGAGCCCGTAGGGCGCGCCATGCGCCTGTTTCACCGCGGCGGCGAAGGCCGGAATCCTGTCGATCTCGGTGAGATCGAGCGGCGCGAAGACAAGTGCGCCCCGCGGCGCGGCTTCGATGGCGTCCCGCAGGGCGTCGCTCTCGCGCCGCGCCGCGACGATCACGCGAAAACCTTCGGCGACGAGGCGGATCGCGATGGCGAGGCCGAGGCCGCGCGTGCCGCCGGTGACGATGACGTTACGCATGCGCGCGCGCCAATTTGCCGCCGGCCGTCACCTCCAGCGCGGGCACGATCTTCACGCTGGCCGGCGCCATGTGGCGCGGCAGTTCGGCGCGGCAGGCGGCGAGGACTTCGTCGCGCACCGCGGCTTGCGGCCGTGTCGCGCCGGTCTCGGTCAGGACGATTTCGGCGACGAGCAGATCGCCGACGATGGGATTCTTGCGCGCGAAGACGCGCGACATGCGCACGTCGCCGTGCCGGTTGACGACGCGCTCCACCTCTTCCGGATGCACCTTGAGCCCGCCGACGTTCACGACGCCGCTGCGTCGGCCCTTGAAGAAACAGCGTTCGCCGACTCGCTCCACCATGTCCCCGGTGTCGACGAATCCGTCCTCGTCGCGCAAGACGAGGTCGTCCCGCCCGACGTAGCGCCGCGCCGTGCGCTTGGAGCGCAGGCGCAGGGCGCCGTCGGCGAGACGCATGTCGACGCCCTCGAGTCCGTCGAGAAAGCTGGCCGGGAAGCCCTCGCGGCCGTCGGCGACTTCGAACCCGACGCCGGCTTCCGTCGACGCATAGGCGTGGACGATGCGCGCTTCGGGGTAGGCGGCGCGCAGCGCGTCGAGTATGGCGCGGTCGGCGATCTCGCCGGAGAGCCGAACGTATTGAGGCGCGAAGTCCCTAACGTGCGGACTCATCAGCAGACGCCGCCAATGCGATGGCGTGCCCGAGACATGTGTGACCCCGGCCGCCTTGCAACGCGCAGCGAAATCGCCGAGGCTTTCTTGCGGGTCGCAGAGCACGAGCCGCGCGCCGGAAACGCAAGCGCGCAGGAAAATCTGCAAGCCGCCGTAGCGGCGAATGTCGTAGAAAGTCGCCCAGACGCGCGGCTCCGCCGACGGATCGATCGCGCCGACGAGGCCGGAAAGGTCATGCGCGACGAGTTTTGGCGCGCCGGTCGTGCCGGACGTCGGCAGCACCCATTCGCTGGCGACGCGCGGGATGGCGGCGTCCTCGGCGCGGGGGGCGGCGAGAGGCGCGTCGGTCGCGACGATCTCGACCTTGGCTTGCGTCAGCGCGCTGGTGCGGCGGTCGTCCGAAAAATCCGGCGGGCAGATTACGAGCCGGGCGGCGACGCCGTCGAGTTCGATCAGGGCTCGGGCGGTCGCGAGTTGACCCTGCGCGCCGACCAGCACCGATTTGCCGGCGAAATCGGCCAAAGCTCTCGGCAGCGCCGAGGAGGCGAGGATCTCCGCGCCGAGCAGCGAAGCCCCCGGCGCGTCGAGCCGCAGCGTCGGGCGGCGCGCCAGAAAATCGCGCAGGCGCGGCGGCTCAGGCGGGGACGCGCTCGTAGAGTTCAATGAATTCTCCGAGAGTCGTCGGGAAATAGACTTCCTCCGACGCCGTGAAGGGATCGACGCCGAGTTCGTCCTCGAGGCGCGCGACGAGGATCGCGAAGCACAGCGAATCGAGACCCGAATCGGTCAAGGCGAGATCGTCGGCGAGCGGCGCGATCTTGCGGTTCTGTTCGGCCGCGATGGTCGGTATGAACTCGAGGATGACGCTTCTGGCGGACATGGTTTTCCCAGGCTTCGAAAAGTTTCCACAGTTTTCGCTTTTTCGCCGCGCGTCGCAATGGTTAACGCGTCGGGTGGTGAACGAATAGCGACGCGGGCGAGGGCGCGTCCTGGAAAGATGCGGGAGTTTTGCTGTAGGAATGAGTTTCGGTAACGGTTTGGACGGAAGCAAATCTGCACTCAGTGCAGCGTTTCATTTCCGCCGGACCCCGACGTTTTAGGGCGCTGACAACTAAGCCGGCAGGGCATGAACGACACACCACAAACAGTCCCCGCCGCGACGGCCTTCGTCGATCAACTGATCGCGCTCGGCGTCGACCGCATCTATTGCGTGCCGGGCGAGAGCTATCTCGCCGTGCTCGACGCCTGCTACGAGCGGCGCCTGCCCTTGATCGTCTGCCGCAACGAAGCCGGCGCGGCGATGATGGCCGACGCCTATGGCAAGGCGACGGGCCGGCCGGGCGTCTGCTTCGTCACGCGTGGTCCCGGCGCCGCCAACGCCTTTGCCGGCGTGCATGTCGCGGCGCATGATTCGACGCCGATGCTGCTGTTCGTCGGCCAGGTCGAGCGGCGCTTTCGCGGCCGCGGGGCGTTTCAGGAGGTCGATTATCCGGCGATGTTCGGCGGCGAGGCCAAATGGGTCGCCGAGGTCGTCGACGCCGCGCGGCTCAACGAATTCGCCGTGCGCGCCTTCACGCTGGCGCAGGCCGGTCGCCCCGGCCCCGTCGTGCTGTCGCTGCCCAAGGACATGCTCGAGGAGGAGATCGCCGCGAAGATTCTGCCGCGCCCCAGGGTCGTCGAGACCGCGCCGAGCCGCGCGCAGATGGAGGATTTGGCGCTGCGGCTGACCGCCGCGCGGCGCCCGCTCTGCATCGTCGGCGGCTCGCGTTGGGACGAAGAATCGCGCCGGCGCCTGCAGGATTTCGCCGCGCGCTTCGTCTTGCCGGTCGCGACGAGCTACCGCCGCCTGCCTTTGTTCGACGCGCTCGATCCGCATTACGCCGGCGATCTCGGCCTGGGCGCCAATCCGGCGCTCGTCGAGCGGGTGCAAGAGAGCGACCTGCTGCTCGTCGTCGGCGGGCGTCTGGGGGACATTCCCTCGCAGGGCTACAAACTTCTCGACGCGCCGAAGCCGCGGATGGACTTCGTTCACGTCTATCCGGACGCCGAGGAGTTCGGCCGCGTTTATGCGCCGACCCTGGCGATCCATGCGTCGCCCAAGGCTTTCGCACAGGCGCTGGATCGGCTGGAGGCGCCGCGCAACATTGCCTGGCGCGCGGAAACCGAGGCGGCGCACGCCGACTATTTGAGCTTTTCCTCCAACGCTCAGCCTTCCGCAGAGGTCGATCTCGCCGCGGTGATCATGTGGCTTTCCGTCGCCATGCCGAGCGAGGCGATCCTGTGCAACGGCGCCGGCAATTACGCCGCCTGGATCCACCGCTATTTCCGTTTCCGCGGCTTCGCGCAGCACATCGCGCCGACCTCGGCGAGCATGGGTTACGGCGTGCCCGCCGCCGTCGCGATGCAGCAGCTCCATCCCGCCCGGCTCGTCGTCTCGATCAACGGCGACGGCGATTTTCTGATGAACGGGCAGGAATTCGCCACCGCCGCGCAATATGGGCTGCCGATCCTCGTCATCGTCTGCGACAACGCCAGCTACGGCACGATTCGCATGCATCAGGAGCGGCGTTATCCCGGCCGCGTCGTCGCGACGGATTTGCGCAATCCGGATTTCGCCGCCTATGCGCGGGCCTTCGGCGGCTTTGGCGCGCTCGTCGAGCGGACGCAGGATTTCCCCCAGGCCTTCAAGGCGGCGCGCGCCTCCGGCCTGCCGTCGATCCTGCATGTGAAGATCGACCCCGACCGCATCGCGCCAGGCAAGAGCCTCGCCGCGATCCGGGCGGCGGCGGGGAAATAGCGCGGAGCGCCCCTACGCGCCGTCGGTCGCCAGATCCTCGGGGCGCGGCTGCAGCATGATGTTGAAGCCGGCGTCGATCACATGGATTTCGCCGGTCACGCCGCCGGAAAGCTCCGACAGCAGATACATCGCCGAGCCGCCGATTTCGTCGAGCGTGATCATCCGGCGCAGCGGGCAATGCGCCTTCTGGAAGGCGCCCATCGCCCGCGCCCCGCCGATGCCGGCGCCCGCCATGGTGCGCACCGGCCCGGGGGAGATTGCATTCACCCGGATTCCGCGTGCGCCGAAATCCGCGGCGAGATAGCGCACCGAGGAGTCGAGCGCGGCCTTGGCGACGCCCATGACGTTGTAGTTCGGCATCACATGCGTGCCGCCGCCAAAGCTCACCGTCAGCATGGCGCCGCCGTCCTTCATCATCGCCGCGGCGCGCTTCGCCGCCTCGGTGAAGGAGAAGCAGGAGATCAGCATCGTGCGGACGAAATTTTCGCGCGACGTGTCGGCGTAGAGGCCCTTCAGCTCGTTCTTGTCGGAATAGGCGACCGAATGGACGAGGAAGTCGAGTTCGCCCCATTCCCGCTTCAGCCGGTCGAACACCGCGTCGACGCTCGCGACGTCTTCGACGTCGCAGGGCAGCACGAGCTCCGAGCCGAATTCCTTGGCCAGCGGCGCGACGCGCTTGAGCAGCATGTCGCCCTGATAGGTGAAGGCGAGTTGCGCCCCATGCCGCGCCAGGACGCGCGCGACGCCGTAGGCGATCGAATGGTCGTTGGCGACGCCCATGATGAGCCCGCGCTTGCCTTGCATGAGACCCTTGGTCTGCGTCATCTCGCCTTCTTTCCCGCGATTGTATGAAACCGGTGCGAGCCTGGAGGCTCGCGGTCCAAGCGCCCCTGGACCGCGAGCCCTCAGGCTCGCAATTCTTCAAACCCGTTTAAGCGTCTGGATGTTTGAACACCAGCGTGGCGTTGGTGCCGCCGAAGCCGAAGGAATTGGACAGCACCGCGCGCAAATTCACGTTGTCGCGGCGCTGGCGCAGGATCGGCATGTCGGCGAAATCGGGGTCGAGCTCCTCGATGTTGGCGCTCTTGCAGATGAAGCCGTGCTTCATCATCAGCAGCGAATAGATCGCCTCCTGCACGCCGGTGGCGCCGAGCGAATGGCCGGTGAGCGATTTCGTCGCCGACAGCGGCGGACATTTGTCCTCGTTGCCGAAGACTTCGCGCAGCGCCTCGATTTCCTTGGTGTCGCCGACCGGCGTCGAGGTGGCGTGCGGATTGATGTAGTCGATCGGAATTTTTACGGTCGACAGCGCCTGCTGCATGCAGCGCACGGCGCCTTCGCCCGACGGGGCGACCATGTCGTGACCGTCCGAGGTCGCGCCATAGCCGACGATCTCGGCGTAGATCTTCGCGCCGCGCGCCTTGGCTCGCTCGTATTCCTCCAGCACCAGCACGCCGGCGCCGCCGGCGATGACGAAGCCGTCGCGGTTCTTGTCATAGGCGCGCGAGGCGGTCTCGGGCGTCGCGTTGTAGGAGGAGGACATCGCGCCCATCGCGTCGAACAGCACGGAGAGCTCCCATTCGAGCTCCTCGCAGCCGCCGGCGAAGATCATGTCCTGCTTGCCCCATTGGATCAGCTCATAGGCGTTGCCGATGCAATGGTTCGAGGTCGCGCAGGCCGAAGAGATCGAATAATTGACGCCCTTGATCTTGAACCAGACGGCGAGCGTCGCCGAGGCCGTGGAGGCCATGGTCTTCGGCACGGCGAAGGGACCGACGCGCTTGGGGCCTTTTTCGCGGGTGATGTCGGCGGATTCGGCGATGATGTGCGCCGACGGGCCTCCCGAGCCCATCACGATGCCGACGCGCGGATCGGAGATTTCCTCCGGGCTCAGCCCCGCATCGGCGATCGCTTGATCCATCGCCACATGGTTCCAGGCGGTGCCGGCGGCGTGGAAGCGCATGGCGCGGCGGTCGACGACCTTGCTGGCGTCGAGCTTCGGCATGCCATGCACTTGCGAGCGGAAGCCGAGTTCGGCGTATTTGTCGGCGCGCACGATGCCGGACTTGGCGTCGAACAGCGACTTTACGACTTCATCGACATTGTCGCCGATCGACGACACGATGCCCATTCCGGTGACGACGACTCGTCTCATTTTTCTCTCCCCCACATTCTCTTTTTTATACTCTTAGCCTCGCGTCGAGAGCGAGGCTAGGCTTCCTCGCCACGAAAATGGGGGCGCCTCATGTCGCCGTAATTCCCAAGATGCTCACGAATTTGATCATCCGCACACCCTGACGGGCTTCCGTCCACCGCATCCAACTCTTCCGACCAAGGCTGAACGCTACCGGACAGCGCGTGCGCTACCTAAACCGGACATATCCTGTGTTACCGACACGACCTGCTGCTCTATGTTGATCTATACGGCAGTTCGCCGTATTATCGCGTTTGGAGGTTTCCATGACGACACCCGAACCAACCGCTCGGCTCGAAGCGCGACTGCCCGCCGATGTTCATGCGACGCTGAAGCGCGCCGCCCAGATTCAGGGGCGCACGCTCACAGATTTCGTCGTCGGCGCCGCCCATGAAGCGGCCGTCAAGGCGATCGAGGACATCGACATCATCAGGGTTTCCGCTGAAGATCAAAAACGCTTCGCGCAAGCCCTGCTCGATCCGCCTGAGCCCAACGCCGCCTTGCGGCGCGCCTTCGAGCATCGCCGCCGGCTCGTGGGGCATGAGTGAGCTTTCCGTTTCGTATCGAGCAACTCGCGTCCCAACACGACCGCTCCACTTTCGCTTGCGGATCTCCGCCGCTCGATCGCTACATCCGGGAACAGGCGACGCAGGACATGCGCCGCCTCGTCGCCAAATGTTTTGTCGCGGTCGCGGCGGGCGAGGCTAGAGTCGCCGGATTCTACACGCTTGCGGCGGCGAGCCTCCCTCTCGAATCGCTTCCCCCAGAACTCAAGCGCCGCTTGCCGCGCTACCCCACGGTTCCGGTTGCGCGTCTTGGTCGGCTGGCCGTCGATCACTCGCATCAAGGCGCCAAACTGGCGGCCGCGCTGCTTTCGGACGCGCTCCTGCGCGCGAGTCAGGCCGACATGGGCGTGTTCGCCCTCATCGTCGATGCGAAGGACGACAAAGCCCAAGCCTTCTATGCGCATTATGGATTTGTCGCCTTTGCGCCCAGACAACTATTCATGCCGCTCGCGTCCGCGTCCATCCGCTGACCGCACAACACTTTCATTTGCTGATGGAAAACGCGCCCGCATTTCGCACCGGACATAGGGAACGGAAAATCCATTAATAATCAACGGCTCCATTTTGTGTCGAAACTCTTCTCTATTGAGAGAATACAGACTGTTATAGGAGCTTTTTGCAAAGTATAACGACGCCCTGTTCAGATTCACTTCTGCTCACGATCCGATTCCGGCTTAAGTCGCTCCAAAAGAGGTCTTGCAAAGGACTCATTGATCAACTACTTTACAAATCCCCTTTTCATTTAGAGCGCGGTCCATCGACGTCGGCCAAGCGTCTGATAATAAAATAAAAACTCCCCCGTCTTTCTATTAATTACGCTATCTGTCTTAACAATAACTCCTACAACACCCACATTAATAGTTTTGCCATAAGATATTTCAAATTTGTTTATTCTAAAATATTCTTCTCATGTGTCCGTTCTCCTATTTGTGGTGTAGTTTCGTAAATCGTCGGTTACACCATTGTTGTCTATGATCAAGCGATCTACGTGCGGCAACCTACCATCTACCTTGCTTACTTTGCACTCCAAAATGAATTCTCCCGCTTTGCTTTCAGAAGAAGCAAGCCATCCCACCATAGCTATGGCTAAAGCGGAGAGCGATTTCTGCGTTAAGGCGCTCATCGTAGCTTCCTCCGATTGAAAGCGGAGCTATGTTGCGGCTCCAGCTGGGTTTTCATTCCAGATTCACCGCAGGGCTGAGCCTGGATGAAGGCGCAGTTCGAAAACCTCAAAAACCCTGCACGCGAATCCTTAGCTCGGCTCAAGATTTTGGCAACCGCTGGGGGGTAGCCAAATCACCACGGGATATGTTCAAAATCGCGGGGCGACCCCAAAAGCGACGTAGGAAAACGCCCCGCGCCGACAGACGTTCATGGCCTCGATCACGTCTTCGATCCGCCTCGCCAGCACGCTGAGTTCGCTCGTACTCAATACGACGACCGCAAGATCGCGTCCCTTCATGCTTTGCTGATCCGGCAGATTTTGGTCCGCCGTCAAAAACACTTCAAATCCAGCCTCCTCGGCGGCCGCGAGCAAGGCGCCGTTCGTCAGCGACGCCCAGCCTTGATACGCTACGGTGCGCACGTCATGCCCAGTTATGAGAAGGCGCAGCCCGTGGGGCAGATTTTCGTCGAGCAACACGAGCATGGCTAGTGGTGGGACGCGGCGTCGGCGCTTCGCGCTACAAAATCCAGAACCGCGCGCACCTGCTCCTCGGTCACGGACGGAAATTCCGCGATCACTTCCCCAATGCCCATGTCCTTGAGGTTCGTCAGCACCGCGGAAACCGGCACGCGGGTGCCTCTGAAGACGAAGGCGCCGCTGACCTTGCCCGGAACACTTTCGAGAACCGGGCATTTCGACCATTCGATCCAGGTTTCGATCATGGAGCGGGCGTCCTTTCTGGCCTTAAGATACCGCGGTCCCCGCTTCTTCCTTCGCGAGACACACGCGTAAGTCCTTGGCTTCGTAAATGCGCTGACCGTCGGCGGCCATCCAGCCGTCGGCGATGCCCAGAATCAGCTTGCCCTTCATGACCCGTCTGAAGTCGATCCCATAGGTGACGAGCTTCACGCTCGGGCGCACCATGCCGGTGAATTTGACTTCGCCGACGCCGAGCGCCATGCCGCGGCCCGGCAGGTCGAGCCAGCCGAGGTAGAAGCCGACCAGCTGCCACAGCGCGTCGAGGCCGAGGCACCCCGGCATGATCGGATTGCCTTTAAAGTGGCAATCGAAGAACCACAGGCTCGGCTTGATGTCGAATTCGGCCCGTATGTAGCCCTTGCCGTTCTCGCCGCCCTCTTCGAAAATCTCGGTGATCCGGTCGAACATCAGCATCGGCGGCAGCGGCAGCTGCGCATTGCCGGGGCCGAACAGCTCCTCGCGGCCGCAGGCGAGCAAATCTTCATAGCCAAAGGACGAGCGCCTCTCGCTCATGGGCAGGGTTTCCTTCATTTCGCGTTATTGGACGAAACGCCGCGCCGGACCGCAATCGCTCAGGCGTCTCATCGGACGAAAATTCGTAACATAAGCAAAGGCGGGGTCAAAGCCGCGCGGGAAAGCGCGAAAAATCGAGGCGTTGCAGGGAATCGCAGCAGCCCTCATCCCACCCGGCTTCGCCGGGCCACCTTCTCCCGCAAGCGGGAGAAGGGACGCGCCCGTATTTTTTCGATTTCTATAACCGAAGGATTTTAAAGTTGAATCTTGCGGCGCCACTCCTTCTCCCGCCTGCGGGAGAAGGTGGCCCGGCGAAGCCGGGTCGGATGAGGGCCGCCGCGGTTTCCAACCGCGAGGGCTAAGCCGTCGCGTCGGCGTTCTGGTTCGCGGCCTGAGTCGCTTTTTGCTGATAGAGGCCGACGAAGTCGATCGGATCGAGCATCAAAGGCGGGAAGCCGCCGTCGCGCGTCGCGTCGCAGACGATCTGGCGGACGAAGGGGAACAGCAGGCGCGGGCATTCGATCATCACGATCGGATGCACCTGTTCCTGCGGAATGTTGGTCAGGCGGAAAATCCCGGCATATTCGAGGTCGAGGTTAAAGAGCAGATTGGCGCCCTCGCCGGCCTTGGCGTCGAGCTTGATCGCGACCTCGAAATCGGTCGGAGCCAGCTGCTTGGCGTCGACGTTGACCTGGATCTGAATGTTGGGCGGCGTTTCCTGCGGGCCGAGCGAGCGCGGCGCGTTGGGATTTTCGAAGGAAAGATCCTTGAGATATTGGCCCAAGGCGTTCAGCGAGGGAGCTCCGGAAGCCTCCTGCGCCGCCGCGCCGTTGCCGTTGCCATCCGCCATTTGAAATTCTCCTAGGAATGGGGGCGCCCGTCGCGCCGCCCCTGCGTCGCGCCCGCCTAACACGTCCTTAAGGGCGTCACAAGACGAAGCGCGCGCCGGCTTACCGCCCCCGGCGTTCCGCCCTATGTTGCAAGGAAAGGGGCCGGCCGCCGGCCATCACGGGAGAGACGCGCATGCTGCAGCAGGAGATCGCCAAACTCGACGGCCGCGTGACGCTTCGGCAGCGCTACGACAATTTCATCGGCGGCCGTTTCGTCGCCCCGGCGGGCGGCGAATATTTTGAAAACGTCAGCCCGATCACCGGCCACGCCTTTTGCGAGGTGGCGCGCGGTCGCGCCGCGGACATCGAACTTGCGCTCGACGCGGCGCATGCGGCCAAGGACGGCTGGGGCAGGACCTCCGTCGCCGAGCGCGCCAAAATCCTGAACAAGATCGCCGAGCGGATCGAGGAGAATCTCGCCGCCCTCGCTTTGGTCGAGACGATCGACAACGGCAAGCCGATCCGCGAGACGACCGCCGCCGATCTGCCGCTGGCCATCGACCATTTGCGTTATTTCGCCGGCTGCATCCGCGCCCAGGAGGGCTCGATCGGCGAGATCGACCACGACACCGTCGCCTATCATTTCCACGAGCCGCTCGGCGTCGTCGGGCAGATCATCCCGTGGAATTTTCCGCTGCTGATGGCGATCTGGAAACTCGCCCCGGCGCTGGCCGCCGGCAATTGCGTCGTGCTGAAGCCGGCCGAACAGACCCCGACCAGCATCATGGTCCTCGCCGAACTGATCGCGGACCTCTTGCCGCCAGGCGTGCTCAACATCGTCAACGGATTCGGCGTCGAGGCCGGCAAGCCCTTGGCCAGCAACAAGCGCATCGCCAAGATCGCCTTCACCGGCGAGACGACGACCGGCCGGCTGATCATGCAATACGCCTCGGAAAATCTCATTCCGGTGACGCTGGAGCTGGGCGGCAAATCGCCCAACATCTTCTTCGCCGACACGATGCGCGAGGACGACGATTTTCTCGACAAGGCGCTGGAAGGCTTCACCATGTTCGCGCTGAACCAGGGCGAGGTCTGCACCTGCCCGAGCCGCGCGCTGGTGCAAAAATCGATCTACGAGAAATTCATGGAGAAGGCGCTGGCCCGCGTCGCCAAGGTGCGCTCCGGCCATCCGCTCGACCCGGCGACGATGATCGGCGCGCAGGCCTCCAACGATCAGCTCGAAAAAATTCTCGCCTACATCGACATCGGCAAGCAGGAGGGCGCCAAGCTCTTGGCCGGCGGCGCGCGCAACCTCCTCGAGGGCGAATTGAAGGACGGCTATTACGTGCAGCCGACCGTTCTCGAAGGCCACAACAAGATGCGCATTTTCCAGGAGGAGATTTTCGGGCCCGTCCTCTCGGTGACGAGTTTCGAGACGGAAGAAGAAGCCTTGTCCATCGCCAACGACACGCTCTACGGCCTCGGCGCGGGCGTCTGGACGCGCGACGGCTCCCGCGCCTATCGCTGCGGCCGGGCGATCAAGGCCGGCCGCGTCTGGACCAACTGCTACCACGCCTATCCGGCCCACGCCGCCTTTGGCGGCTACAAGCAGTCGGGCATCGGCCGCGAGAACCACAAGATGATGCTGGACCATTATCAGCAGACGAAGAATCTGCTGGTGAGTTACAGCCCGAAGGCGCTGGGGTTTTTTTGAGGGGGGCGCGCGGTCCGCTCGAGGGGCCCGACTCCTTGCTCACCCACCCCGTTATGGCTGGGCTTGTCCCGGTCATCCGCGCCCCTGCGACGCCAGCGCAGGTTGGTTTCAGCCGAGGTCTCCGGGAGAACCGGCTTCGCGGCGAGACTGACGGACTTCAGTCCGACGGGCTGTTAGGCCAATGACGCCCGCGGCGTCCGTTCGACCGCGGCCCTCACAACAAAGCCAATGCTTCATTGGCGGCTCGATATCCGGAATTGACGGCGGACTCCATTGAGGGCGTCCCCTCCCTGTGCTGCCCGGCGAACAAGATCGGTCCCAGCGGGCTGCACGCAACGCGCCGGGGAGCCTTGCTGCGATCGAGCCGGCCGTTTCGACCGGGCACATTGCCAAACAGCTGATTTGGAGTGGGCATGATCATGCCATGTCCCCATCTGTAGAGAAAGATCGCGGTGACATCTCGATCAAAATCGAATTTCGAGCCGCTGAGGATCCGCGAGAGATCCTCCTTCAAAGATTTTTCGTAATCGCTGAACGGCGTTTGCAGCAGCTTCCTGCGCTCTTCGGGAAGCTCCTCGGGCGAGGCCCTATTGCCGCCAAAGAAGGTCAAGACGGTGGGACGATCGGGGTTCGCACGCTCGCCGGTCAGCCAGTCCGCTATGGAGAAATTCGCCCAATAGCGGCTTCCCCACCACGCTTGGCTATAGCCAAGCCCCAAGTCCACGAGAGGCGCCGCGGTCCGTATCGCGACATTGGCAACGACGACTGGCACCGTATTGAATTGAGCCCACGCCGCCTTTCTCTCGCCATCGAGGAGATGCTCCACCAAATGCCGCGCCGCCCCACTATGTGCGGCGACGATGACGGTCTTGGCGACGGCGCGCCGAAACATCCGATCCTTGAAATAGATCACGCTTGCGTTTGGACCGGAGATCGTAGCTTCCGCATCGACCCGCAAGGCGACGGCGTTCAGCTCGACTTGCGCGGAGACGCCGAGGTCTCCGGGTCGGCTCAGCCAGTTCGAGAGCCGCCGCGCCACCTCCGAGTTTCCTCCTGGGAAGGCCACGACGTTGTTGCTGAATTCGGTCGCCAGGAAACTGATTGCGCTATGAGCGTTGACGTGCTGCGCGGAGCCGCCCAAAATATCGATCAGGCAGACTGAGTGGAACTCCGAAACGGCGGGGTGCAGATGAAGAACATTTGTCAAGTAATGCTCAAGACTGAACTCGGAAAGGTAATCATACTTTGCAGGACTATCGTCGGCCGGATCCCTGATCGTAACATCTTTATTCTCCCACCGCACGAAATCATCCTTGCTCCTTAGCAAATCGCGGACAATCTGCGATTCGTACGGCGCAGTCTTAAGCCCGCTCAAGAAGGTCTCGATGTTCCATCCGCGATGGCCAGGCCGAACATGGGGCGCGTATTCATCAAAATAGTAACAATCTTGAGGGCCGGGTATCTTGTGCTCATCCCACTTTATGTTCATGGCGCCATGTAATTCTCGAAGTATCGCGGTATCGGGGCTATAGCAGTAGGCGGTCGCGGTCGTTGCGGCGACCGGCAAGGGCGGCAGGTCGTCGCGGCCGGAATTACCGCCGGCATAGGAATTCGCTTCGAGCAGCAGAATCCGCGTTTGGGGACGCCTGCGCAAAAGATAAAATGCCGCGGACAGGCCGGCGATCCCGCCTCCTACGATGATTGTGTCGAACTTGTCGGTGGTTTCGGAAATCGGAAACCTGCCTTGCAACGTGTCGCAGCCGGCGGCCAGGACGACGGCGCCGCGCTCGAAGCTCAACCGACGATCCCTCATCCAATGAGCGACCTTGAAGGCGGACGCGAGGTTGCCGCCGCGAAGCGCGCGCGGATCGCTGTCGATGAGACCGTCGCAGGGGGCGCCTGACGACTCCTCGGCCAGCAAGCCTAGCGGGGAGGACTGAGAGACGGCAGCGGCTCCAGATGCGACAAGGACGCCGTTCAGAAAGTCCCGTCGCGATATGCTCGAAGGGCCGAGATCCGGGTGGAGCCGCTTGCTTGATCCAGACACTGCTTTCTCCCATTCGTCGCCTGTCTCGTCCGCTCCGCCTTTCGAGGCTGAGCGCAGCGTAAAACTCCGCAGGGGAGCCACTTGCAAAAATGTGAATGCGCTGTGAATTTCCCGGCGCGAGGCGCCGGTCGTGCTTACATTCCTACTCTGCCAGCTTCGCGAGTGGAAATCAGCCTGCCCCCAGACACGTTGGTTGCGCCAGAGTGGCGAAAATCGAGTGACGATGACCGAAGGGAGCCCGGTTGCGGATTGAAAGCCAACGCGAGCTCGCCCAGCGAGGGTTTTCGTCCTAAGATCTCGCGCGCACAGCGTCGCCCGACTGCCCATTGCCGACTGCCGAAGGACACCACTCCATGATCGACCGCGTCGTCGCGACCCCGCAAGCGCTGGCGCTGATCGCGAAGCTCTCCGCAGAACACGGCCCGCTGATGTTTCACCAGTCGGGCGGCTGTTGCGACGGGTCGTCGCCCATGTGCTATCCTCTCGGCGAGTTCCGCACCGGGGACAGCGACGTGAAGCTCGGCGAGGTCTGCGGCGCGCCCTTCTTCATCGGCGCGGCGCAATTCGAGCTTTGGCGCCACACCCAGCTCATCCTCGACGCGACGCCGGGCCGCGGCGCCGGCTTTTCGCTGGAGGCGCCGGAGGGCCTGCGCTTTCTGACACGCAGCCGGGTGTTTTCGGAGGCGGAATTGCAGGCGCTGGCGGCGGCCGGTTGACTGCGCCTCAAGAGGCGGCTCGCAATGCCGGCGCGGCACGGCTGCTTTGATGCGCAAACTCCCAATAAAGCGCCCGCGCTTTATCATAAATCGCGCCTGGCGCCAGTTCCCGCTCTTCGATCCGGGTGATCGGCGCGACTTTCTGAAAATTGCCGGACGAAAAAATTTCGTCGGCCGTCAGAAAATCCTCGTAGCGCAGCGCCGTCTCATGCAGTTCGACGCCGGCCTCGCGCAGCAAGGAGATGACCCGCGCCCGGGTGATCCCGGCCAAAAACGTTCCGTTGGCGGCGGGGGTGAAGACGACGCCGTCCTTGACCATGAACACGTTGGAATTGGCGAATTCGGCGATGTTGCCGAGCGCGTCGCGCATCAGGCAATTGTCGAAGCCGCGTCCCGCCGCCTCCGTCAGGGCTCGCGCGCCATTGGCGTAATGGCAGCTCGCCTTGGCGTCGATCGGCGCGGCCTCGGGCGTCGGCCGGCGGAACGGCGAGAGCGTGATGGCCCCGCCGCGAGGCGGCGGCATCGGCGCCTCGTAGATCGCGAGGCACCAATTGGTCGAGGCCGGATCGAAGCGCACGCCGCCGCCAAAACCCATCTCCGCCCAATACATCGGGCGGATGTAGAGCGCTGCGTCCGGGGCGAAGCGCTTGCGGCCCGAAGCGACCAGCCCGCGCCATTGCGCGAGCGAGACGAGCGGGTCGAGCATCATGTTGTGCGCCGAACGGTTGACGCGTTCGAGATGCAAGTCGAGATCGGGCGCGACGCCCTCGAAGACCCGCGCCCCGTCGAAGACGACGGAGCCGAGCCAGGCGCCGTGGCTGCGCGCCCCGAGGATCGGCGCATTGCCCTCATGCCAGGACCCGTCGAAAAAGGTCCAGCTCTTCGTCGGCGCAAGCGCGAAACCCGGCATGAAACTCCCCTTGGCTTTTGGCGAAAAAGCGATCGGCTCAGGCCATCAGCCCGCCGCCGGTGGGAGCGCCGCCCGCTCCCCGGCGCAAGCCGACGCCATTGACCACCGCCTTGGCGACCTTGCGCGCGATGGAGAGGCTGCGCGGCATCGGTCGGCGGCAGAAGGCGACCTTGCGCACGTATTCGTGAACCGTCCATTTCGCGGCGGAGCCGGCCGGGAAATAAGCCGCGTCGCCCGCCGCGAGCCGGCGGACCTTGCCGTCGCCGTCCTCGATGGTGACCGAGCCCTCCAGCACATAGACCGTCTCGTCGACGTCGTAGAACCAGTTGAAGACGCCCGTCGTGCAATCCCAGATCACGGTCGTCGCAAAGCCGTCCTCGCTGCGCGACAGCGCCGCGTTGCGGGTGACCGGCTGGCCTTCCAAAATCCAATCGGGGTTGATCGGCGCCGGATTCATCGGGACGAAGTCGGCGGCTGAAAACTCAATATGCTTGCGGGAGGACATCGCTTAACTCCAAGAAACCCGGCGCCGCGCCGGCGAAGAGACGAGCCGCAACCCTGCGCGGCGCGCCGCGTCGCGGGGGTGGACCTCGAGGCACCCTAGGCGATCTGACGCGGTAAATCCATGATTAACAAGTAGTTGACGATTTGACGGTTAATCCGGCCCTAGCCTGTTCGCGGGCTTTTGCTGCATTCGCGGTAAAGGCTTTTCGCGAAGGGTTGCGGCCGGCGCCGCGTTTGCCGGGAGAAGCTGGGCTCAGTCGGGCTTGTCGCTTCGTTCGAGGAAGGTCGGGAACCAACTCGAATTGACCGGGGCGTCGATCTTGTCGACCTCGCGCGGATCTGGCGTCCCGAAGTCGGCCAGCAGGTGGCGCGGCGCGCTGGGCGACAGATTCTTGAGGTTCTCGTCCTTCCAGTCGCCGCCGAGCGCCATGAACAGGCCGACGACGTCGCCGAGACGATTGCCCTCGGCCTGAATGCGCGTATTGGCGGCGAGCAGCCAGGTTTGCTGCGCGTTGAGCACTTGCAGCATGTTGACCGCGCCGCCCTGCGCCAGGGAGAACTGCTTCTTGACGACGTCGTAGCTCTGCCGCGCCACCGTCTCGGCGTGGGCGGCGGCGCGCACCGCCTTGCCATCGGCTTGCAGCGCGCGCAGCGCGTCGGCGACGTTCTGGAAGGCGGTGATCGCCGCCAGGCGATATTGCGCCTCGGCCTGGATCAGCCCCGCATCGGCGGCGCGCTGCTTGTTGAGCAGAGAGAAACCCGAAAAGATCGGCTGCGTCACGCCGGCCGCCAGCGTGTAGAAGCCGGTTCCCGGCAGGAACAATTGCGCCAGACTGTAGCCGGAATAGCCGCCATTGGCGCTGAGCGTGACGTTGGGCAGGCGCGCGGCGATGGCGACGCCGATCTGCGCGCTGGCCGAATGCATGTTGGCCTCCGCCGCGCGCAAGTCCGGACGCTGGCGCAGGAAATCGGCCGGCAGGGTCAGCGGCAAATGGCTCGGCAGCGGCAGAGACTTCATGTCGAAGGTCTCCGGCACTTGCGCGGTCGAATATTGCCCGGCGAGCGCGGTCAGCAAATCGCGTTGCTGCGCCAGGGATTTCTCCAGCGGCGGCAGCAATTGCTCCATCTGCGCCAGCGCCGCCTCCTGCACCAGCACGTCGGCCTGCGCCACGGCGCCGACCCCGTAATTCTTGCGCAGGATCGACAGCATGTTGCGGCCCTGCGAAATCACTTGGCGCGTCGCCGCGATCTGCCCGCGCAGCATCGCCTCCTGCACCGCCGCCGCGGCGACGTTGCTGGTCAGCGCGAGATAGGCGGCCTCGAGCTGATAGCGCTGCTGTTCGGTCTGCGCCTCGAGCGATTCGACGGCGCGCCGGTTGGCGCCCCAAATGTCCGGCGTGTAGGTGACGGTCAGGGACTTGAGGAACAAGCCATAGGGGTTGGTCGGGCCGTTGGGGGAAACGGCGTTTTGCACGCCCGATTGCAAATTGGCGCTGTCGTTGGACTCGAACAGAATTTGCGGCAGAAAGCCGCCCTTCTGCGCCTCGGCGTTATGGAACGCGACGCGCACCCCGGCCTCCGCCGCTTGCAGGGAGGGATTGTGCTCGATCGCCGCCTCGATCAGCCGGTTCAAATTTTTATTATGGAAAACTTGCCACCAGCGCTGCGGAACGTCGCGCGCCGGCGTCAGCGCGACGCCCCCGGCGGCGGCCAAGGGCTCCGGCGTGTAGCGATCGACCGCGGGCGCCGGCGGCGAAACGAACTCCGGACCCACCGCGCAGCCGCCCAGGCCCGCGAAAAACAGCGACGCCGCGGCGCGAGCGAGGAGCTTGCGCCTGAAGCGCGAAGCCCTGGTCGCTCTCGGTTTGTGCTTTGCCACTCGCTATTCCCGTTCCTAGGCGTCCGGCGCGCGCGAATCTCGCGAGAAATGCGCGCGACTCGCCAGTCGCTCCCGGCGCGCCGCGCGCCGCCGGTCCGAGATCCGCAGCGTGTGGACGCCGCCGAAAAGTTGGATACCGCAGGCCGAGGCGATATTGCAAATGCGTCCGCGAGGGGTCTAGTGTCGGTCGCGACACTGGACCTTCGCGCCGCGTCTCGTCCATATCGTCCGGCAAACGCCTCCTTGCGCGGAACGTCGCTGCATCGCAGCAAATTTGCTCCGGGCGGCCTTACGACACGCTTCTTTCGGGACCGATGCATGCGTCGAGACGTGAAATCCCTGGCAGTGTACGGCGCGCTGGTCCTCGGAGCGATCCTGGCCGCCTATGCGGCCTATTCCTGGCTGAGCGGCAAGCCCGCGGAAAAGTCGCATGCCGCGGCGCCGGGTGCGGCGAACGGCGAACTGGCCGTCGACCTTACCGAGAAGCAGGTGACCGCGATCAAGCTCGGGACGGTCGGCTCCAAATCCTTCGTGCGGGAGCTGCGCGCCGTCGGCGACATCGACTTCAACCAGAACATGCTGGTGCAGGTGTTCACGCCGTACCAGGGGCGCATCATCGGCGCGCATCCGCAGATCGGCGACAAGGTCGAAAAGGACGAGGTGCTGTTCACGATCGACAGCCCGGACCTGCTCGCCGCCGAGAACAATCTGATCACCGCCTCCGGCGTCTTCAAGTTGCAGAACAAGACGCTGGCGCGCCAGCAGCAGATGAAGTCCTTCGGCGGCGCGTCGCAGCAGGCCGTCGACCAGTCGACCTCCGATCAGATGACCGCCGAGGGCGCGCTGAAGTCGGCGCGCGACGCCGTGCGCATCTTCGGCAAGACCGCGGCGGAGATCGACGAAATCGTCGCCGGGCGCAAGGCCGATTCGCATCTCGTCGTGAAGAGCCCGATCTCGGGTTACGTCACGGCCCGCACCGCGGCGCCCGGTCTCTTCGCGCAGCCGGGCGTCGCGCCCGCGCCCTTCACCGTCGCCGATCTCTCGACGATGTGGATGTTCGCCAACGTGCCGGAGAGCCAGGCGCCCTTCATGCGGGTCGGACTGAGCGTGACGGCGCGCGTCGACGCCTATCCCGACCGCGAATTCGTCGGCAGGATCGTCATGGTCGGCGCCGCGATCGATCCCAATACGCGCCGCCTCCCGGTGCGATCGGAAATCGAAGACCCGCAGCATCTGCTGCGCGCGAACATGTTCGCGAATTTCGTCATCAAGATCGGCGAAGCCTCCAATTCCCTGGCGGTTCCCGCCGCGGGGGTGGTGCGCGAGGGGGACGGCGGCATGTCGGTGTGGACGACGAAGGACGATCGCCATTTCGTGCGCCGCAGCGTGAAGGTGGGGCGCGTGCAGGACGGTTACGACGAAATCGCCGAGGGGCTGAGCGCGGGCGAGCGCGTCGTCACCGAGGGCGCGGTGTTCTTGAGCAACAAGCTCGCCGGCGGCCAAGCCGACTGACCGGGCGCGAGCGTCCTTAGGCGCAACTCCAATAGAGACGAGGCCGAATCTTGTTGAAGGGCATCCTCCAATTCGGGCTGACGCATCGAGCGGTCGTCGTGCTCGGGGTGCTGCTGTTCGCCGCCTCCGGCCTCGTCGCCTTCACCAAGCTCAACATCGAAGCCTATCCCAATCCGGCGCCGGTGATCCTGGAAATCACCGCGCAGCAGGCCGGCCTTTCCGCCGAGGAGATGGAGAAATATTATACGATCCCGATGGAGGTGGCGCTCTATCCGGTGCCCGGCGTCGTCAACGTGCGGTCGACGTCGTTTTACGGCCTCTCCTTCGTGCGCGTCACCTTCAAATATGGGGTCGACTATTATTTCGCCTATCAGCAGGCGGCCATCGCGCTGCAGCAGGGCGTGACGCTGCCGGGCAATCAGTCCGCGCAGATTCAGCAATCCAGTCTCACCGGCGAAATCTTCCGCTATCAGGTCAAGGGTCCGCCGAATTTCGGCCTGACCGATCTGCGCACCATTCAGGACTACGTCCTCACGCGCCGCCTGCTGACCATTCCGGGCGTCGTGCAGATCAACTCCTGGGGCGGCGCGACCAAGCAATTCAACGTCGACGTCGACCCGCAAAAGCTCGAATCCTACAACGTCACGATTCCGCAGATTCTCACGGCGCTCAACAATTCCAACGCCAACGTCGGCGGCCGGGAAATTCAGATCGGCCAGCAATCGATCAACATACGCGGCGTCGGCTTGATCGACTCGGGCGGCGCCGACGATCTGACCAAGGGCACGAAGACCGAGGACATCGAAAACATCGTCTTGACGCAGACGAATGGCGTGCCCGTGCAGATCAAGAACGTGGCCAAGGTCAACGTCGGCTTCGTGCCGCGTCTCGGCATCGCCGGGCGCGATCGCGAAGACGACATCGCGGCGGCGATCGTGCTGATGGGGCGGACGCAGCACACCAACGACATTCTGCCGAAGATCGAGGCCGAAATAGAGACCATCAACCACGACGGCTCCTTGCCGCCGGGGGTGCGCGTCGAGCCCTATTACGACCGCGGCTCGCTCGTCGAGGTGACGACGCACACGGTCTTGCACAACCTTTATTTCGGTTGCGCGCTGGTGTTTCTGATCCAATGGATTTTTCTCGGCGATTTGCGTTCGGCCTTCATCGTCGGCGTCAACATCCCTTTCGCCTTGTTCTTTGCGATCATCCTGCTGGTGTCACAGGGCGAGGACGCCAATCTGCTCTCGGTCGGCGCGGTCGACTTCGGCATCATCGTCGATTCGGCGGTCATCCTGGTCGAAAACGTGTTCCGCAATCTGCAAGCCAATCAAGGCGTCCGCGACCGTCTGCTGCAGCATCTCACGGAAGGCTTCTGGGGAGAGGACCCGACCGGCGCCATGGGCAGCCGTGGCGGCGTACGCCTGTGGACCGATCGGTTGCGCTTGATCTTCCTCAGCGCCTTGCAGGTCGACAAGGCGGTGTTCTTCACGGCGACGATCACCGTGACGGCCTTCCTGCCGCTCTTCACCATGACGGGCGTCGAAGGCCAGATCTTCGGGCCGATGGCCCGCACCTACGCCTATGCGCTGGCCGGCGCGCTGCTCGCCACTTTCACGGTGACGCCCGTCCTCTCCTCGCTGGTTCTGCCGCGGCATGTCGAGGAGGTCGAAACCTGGATCGTGCGCCAGCTGCGCAACCGCTACACGCCCATGTTGCGCTGGGCGCTCGACAACAGGCCCGCGGCGATCGGCGCGGGCGCGCTGTTCCTGTTCTTCTGTCTGCTCGTGGCCACGCGGCTCGGCAGCGAATTTCTCCCCACTCTCGAGGAAGGCAACTTCTGGATCCGGGCGCAAATGCCGCCGACGCTGTCCCTCGACGCCGGGACGGAGGCGACGCGCAAGATGCGCGAAATTCTGCTGCGGCATCCGGAGGTCGTCACCGTCGTTTCGCAGCACGGCCGCCCCGACAATGGTTCCGACGCCTCGCCCTTCTCCAACGTCGAAATCTTCGTGCCGCTGAAACCCTTCGACCAATGGCCGGCGGGGCTCAGCAAGGAAAAGCTGACCGAAACGCTGCAAAAGGAGTTCGACGAGGAATTGCCCGGCATCGGCTTCAACTTCTCGCAATATATCCAGGACAACGTCCAAGAGGCGATGTCGGGCGTCAAGGGCGAGAACTCCATCAAGATCGTCGGGCCCAATCTCGACAAGCTCGAGGAACTGGCCGACCAGGTGCTGAAAGAGGTCGGCCAGGTCAGGGGCGTGGAGGATCTCGGCGTTCTCCACGTGATGGGTCAGCCCAATCTCAACATCAAGGTCGACCGCGCCAGGGCGGCGCGCTACGGCCTGAACGCCGGCGACGTCACCACGGTCGTGCAGGCGGCGGCCGGCGGCGTCACCGCGACCAATCCCGTGCTCGAAGGCGACCGGATGTTCAACATTCAGCTTCGCCTGCTGCCGGAATATCGCAACACCATCGACAAAATCCGCGACATAAAGGTGGGCGCGAACACCCCGGCCGCCGCCAACGCCTATATCCCCTTGAGCGAATTGACCAACATCTCGCTCGACACCGGCGCCTCCTTCATCTACCGCGAGCGCAGTCAGCGTTACGTGCCGATCAAATTCTCCATTCGCGGTCGCGACCTCGGCAGCACGGTGGCGGAGGCGCAGGCGCGCGTCGCCAAGGCGATCAAACTGCCGACCGGCTATCAGATCCTGTGGGCCGGGGAGTTCGAAAACCTGCAGCAGGCGAAGAAGCGGCTGTTCGTCGTCGTGCCGGTGACCTTCCTGCTCATTCTGCTGCTGCTCTATGGTCTGTTCAACTCGCTGCGCGACAGTCTCGTCGCCGTCGCCGGCATTCCCTTCGCGATCGGCGGGGGGGTCATCGCGCTCTACGTCTCGGGTCTCGACTTCTCGGTTTCGGCGGCGATCGGCTTCATTTCGCTGTTCGGCGTCGCGGTGATGGACGGCATTTTGAACATTACCTATTTCCGCGAATTGACGATCCAGGGGATGCCGTTCAAGGAGGCGATCTTCCATGGCTCCGAGCAGAGAATGCGGCCGATGCTGATGACGGCGCTCTCCGCCGGCGTCGGCCTGTTCCCGGCGGCGATCTCGCATGGCATCGGCTCGCAGGTGCAGCGACCGCTGGCGACGGTCGTCGTCGGCGGCATGCTGATCGGCCCGATCATGCTGCTCGTCGTCGCCCCGGCGCTGCGTTCGGTGTTCCTGACGGACTACGAGCAGGCCGAGGAAGACGCGGCGGAGGATTTCGAGTGAGGCGACGAGCCGCTCGCGCGAAGTCGACGAGCATGACGAGAGGTCGGGAGGTTCCGTTTCGACGCGAAATCGGCGTTGAAATTCCGAGGAACGCTTTCATTTAGCGGCCAATTCGCGGTTTCATGCCCAAAAAGAAAGTCACGCCCCGCCTGTTTATTAGGCGGCCGATCTGAAATTGGGCACGCCAGAGGCGCCGGCTCGCCGTCATGCCGGCGTCAGGCTCCGAGCCGGTTTCGGACGAGTGCGCCGGCGAGGCGCGATCGGAAGCGCAGGCGCGGCGTTGCGCGCCAAGCGATTTTGCATAAATTGCCGACGAAGGGAATATTCTCTTTAAAAATCATTAGCTTGAGATACGCCTTACGATGCTTCGGGCTCCGATCGGCGCGTCTCGCCGGAACCGTCGCCCTTGTGCGGGAACGCGCCGGGCGTCGCGGCGCCACAGAATGCAGCCCCTTGATATCGAACAAAAATCCCTCGGAACAGGCGCGGCGGCGGTCGAGCGCGCCGCCGCGATCCCCTCGGGCGAATTTCGCGCACGCAGCCCCTGGCACGACATTTGATCGGTAAAGAGGCGCGCACAGGAATTCCAGCGGAAGGCTCTCGCGCCAGAGACAGAACGTCGTCGGAGCAAACCGCGCGCATTCGAGGGGACAACCATAGGATGGGCAGATGAAACTCGTAATCGCGATCATCAAGCCGTTCAAACTCGATGAAGTTCGTGACGCGTTGACCGCCATCGGCGTCAACGGGCTGACCGTCACGGAAGTCAAGGGGTATGGACGGCAGAAGGGGCATACGGAAATCTATCGCGGCGCCGAATACGCCGTAAATTTCTTGCCGAAGCTCAAGGTCGAGGTCGCCGTGCCGGCGGAACTCGTCGAGAAGACGATCCAGACGATCAAGACGACGACCTGCACCGGTCAAATCGGCGACGGCAAGATTTTCGTCGTGCCGATCGAACAAGCCATCCGTATCCGCACGGGCGAAAAAGACGTGGACGCGCTGTGACCTTCCCTTCCCAAACCCATCAGGAGTTACACATGAGTCTTCGTCTGCCTCGAAGATTTTGCAAGGTCGTGACCGCAGCCGGAGCGTCGGTCTTCGCCCTTGGCGCGTCCTCGGCCTTCGCGGCGGCGCCGACGCCCAATCCGGGCGACACGGCTTGGATGCTGACGTCCAGCGCGCTGGTGCTGATGATGTCGATTCCCGGCCTCGCTTTGTTTTACGGCGGTCTGGTGCGCACCAAGA
>Ga0265328_10000023_pt1 | contig 123873 bp, 102 predicted proteins | sample 41624metaG_FD_202086 | JGI IMG/M metagenome (GOLD analysis project Ga0265328, IMG submission 202086) | Rhizosphere microbial communities from Carex aquatilis grown in University of Washington, Seatle, WA, United States - 4-16-24 metaG | ecosystem: Host-associated > Plants > Roots >...
GTCTCGCAACTCGCCGTCGTCGATGCGCAGCGGACTTACCTCGCCGCTTCGATCGCCCGCGTGCAGGCCGAAACGCAACGCATCACAGACTCCGTCGCTTTGTTCGTCGCGCTTGGAGGCGGGTGGGAAACGTCCCCGCGCCTCGACCATGTTGACACCTCCAAACGAGGCCTTTGAGGCTCCTTCTCCTCCCCGCGGACACGGCCTCATTGTTGCAGCTTTGGAGCGGATTATGATTCGCGCGCCGATCTGACACATCCACTCGTGCTGAAATAGAACGGAGAGACATGTGAACCAAGCCCGAACCGTTGCTCTGCTCACCCCCAGCCATCGCAAAGACATCGATCGCTTCGCGCTCCTCTGCGACAGCATCGACCGCCACGTGAAGGGACACGAGACCCATTATGTTCTCGTCGCCGACGACGAAGTTCCCTTGTTTTCGCGCTTCAACAGCGAGCGACGCGTCGTCCGACCCAGCTCCGAATTCCTGCCGAATTGGTTAAGACTCGTTCCGCCCTTTCTCTTGCGTCAGGGTCGCAGGGTCTGGTGGTCATTTCGGTCGGGTCCGGTCCACGGCTGGCACATGCAGCAGCTTCTGAAGATTGCCGCCGTTTCCAGTTTTCCGGAGGAACGGTACTGCATCATCGACTCGGATAACGTCTTTTTCCGTCCGTTCGACGCATGCGCCTACGCGGGCGGTGAACGCGCCCCGCTCTACGTCGAACACGGAGCCATAATGGCCGACGCGCTACTGCATGCGGTCTGGACGCGAAATTGCGACCGCCTCCTCGGTCACGCGGAGACGGCTTTTCCTGCAGACGACTATATTGGCAATGTGATTGTGTGGGACAAGCAGTGCGTAGAGGACCTTACCCGGACGATCACCGCCGTCGCCAAGAAGGACTGGAAAGAGGCGCTTTGCAATACACGCGCACTCTCGGAATATCTCCTCTATGGCCATTTTGTCAAAAACTCGCAAACGCATCTCCGGGCTCATGAAATCGTCACCGATAGCCTCGCCTGCGCATATTGGGATCAAGCGTCCCTCGACGCGGCGGCCGTCGTCTCGATGGTGGAGCAGGCGCCGGCGTCCAAGGTCGCGTTGTGTGTCTCGTCTTTCTCAAATACGCCGATCTCGGCGATCCGCGAAGCGGTCGGCCTTCCGTTAGTCGGCGCCAAAGAGAACCGTTTCGCCGTGCTGGCGGCTTAATCCTCATTCGACGCGCCCGTGGCGTTAGCACTAAGGCGCGTTCGAAGGAAGCCCGCGTCTCGCAACGTTTAGCGTACGCCGTGCGCTGAGTTCATGCAGTCACTAGAGTTCCGGCACGCTACGCGCTTCGAACGTCTGTGCTTTCACGAAAGGGAGCGTTCTGCGCGGATCAAAGTTGTAGTCCGGATTCACGGGATTCGCGTTACCGAGATCCATGCGCTTCGCGAGGTAACATGTAGAAGCCGTTCGCGCGTTTGACGTCAGCGCGTGAGCGTTACGTTACCGATTAAGCAGTGGGGCTGCTCGTGCCGCCGATCCTCCTAACATAAAGCGGTCTCCAGCGCGCGCGCGGCGTCACACCACATTGCTTCGAACATCTCTATTGGGCGCGATTGTTCCTTCCGCGGCGCTGCAGCAAGAGCCATCGCGTAGGCTTTGGCGTCCGCGTTGGCAGGAAGGAGACGTAAAACATTGCTTTCCAGAGCAAAGCTGAAAATACGATGGTGGACGAATTCATCGGCGCCCGCCGGAGCGTTCACCCATACTGGCTTTCCGGTTTGAAGGCAGGTCAAGACGCTCGCGCGGCGCGAACTCAGTCCCTCGCTAAAACGATAGATGAAACAATCAACCTCATCGAACACCGCGAAAATATCTTCACTATGCTCAACATATCCTGTCATGATAACATCATTCTTTAGTCCAAGTAGATCTAGCTGTTCGTAAAACTCCTCTTCAACCCTATCTAACCCTTTCACAAATCCACCCACAAACACCACGAGAACATCGTGGCCAATTTTTTTCATTTCTGCGGCAACCAAAAGCACAAAGTCAGACTGCTTTTTGGGGTAGATCGAACCAAAATGGCCGATAACAATCTTCTTCTCTCGCCGCATCCGAATTTCTTGCGCAAGCAAACTCGGAACGACAAAGCGGGCCCGTTCGATATTCGGAGGTATCGGAACGATCGAGGTGGCCCCCCGAATGATTCGCGCAAAGACACTTCGGGAATATTGTGCGCGCACCATTGGCGACGACAGCATTAGCTGCTTGGCAAATAACGCCAGGCTCATCAAAATCAACCTTCGGCGCCAATCGAGATCGTCCCACTCATGGGCGACGAGGATCGTCCTTTTTCCGCGCGCCAGCGCAATAACGAACGCCAAGAATGGAGTGAGAATCACCCTCTTCCAGGCGACAATTGGAAAACTGATCACCAGAGAATCGGCAGCGTTGAGCTCCTTCCACACCGCAAAGATATCCGGGAAACTCCCGCGTATCGCCACGCTCCGTTCGAAGAGGCCCATCTCCCGCCACGTTTGCGCTAACCGACGCGTAAACATCTCAACGCCGCACGGGGTCTTCGACACCGATATTAGAAACAGCGCTCGCTCCGTCGCTCGCGTGCTTGAACGCGCCCCAGAATCGGTCCTGCTCCAGGCGCCCGATCCATCGACTCGCGATTGCGCCGCCATCGAGGAATTCATACCCATATTTCTGGTCCGTTCGACGACCGCCATTGCGACCTCTCGGTAGTTGGCCCGGCATTTCGGCGCATCAACGCGCCAAATTCCATGCGTCAAAATCGCATGCCTGCCGAGTGTTCATTCGAACGCGCGTGCGTGATTGTCGTCATGCTCCTGCCTCAAATTGAAATTGAGGGCGCGCCACTTCCAGTCTGAGCAAGACTGAGACCGCTCCCGCACCCATCGCGATCCCACGGAGTTCCCGCCGCGCGGTGATTGTCTCGCAACCACAAGGTCGGCTCTGACGTTGCGGCGTCGCGTTCCGTCTGAAATTGGCACATCGCGACTATCGATCGGCGGCAAATAGCCGTCGATTGGTCGGCACGTTTTTTTCAGTCCACCAGCAAAACACGACGCGTCGTCCCAAAGCGGAAACACCGCACGGATTGGAGACCAGACGCCGTGTGGCGCATCGGGGATTTCCATGGCTGCGAAAACCGACAATTCACTAAGCCAAACGGAGCGTACAACGGTTGGCGGGGTTCAGGTCGCTCGGCTCGACATAGAACAAACAGCCCGACTTATGGTTAGCTTGGCGAAAGAGCCCGTTCCGCGTTGTCATCCTTACTACCTCACCTCTGTGAATGGCGAGGTTTTGGCGCGTCGGCGTTTTGACGCCGGTTTCGCACAGCTGATCGACGCCGCAGATCTTGTCAGCGCTGACGGCCAACCGCTTGTGGTCGCCTCGCGTCTACTCGCCCGCGAGAGGCTGCCGGAACGCGTTGCAACGACGGATCTATATCCCGTGGTGGCGCAAATGGCCGAGGCGCATGGGTTAAGTTTTTATCTCTTCGGCGCAACGGAGGAAGTAAATTCTGCAGCCTATGCCGTTACGCGGCGGATGTTCCCGAGGCTCAACATTCGAGGCCGCTCGCATGGCTATCTCGCGGGCGATGCTCTGGAAACGAAGCTCGCTGAAATTAATGCGCTGGCGCCCGACATTCTATGGCTCGCACTTGGTGTGCCGCTGGAACAGGAATTCGTCGCCCGCTATTCGGCTTGCTTACCGAACGTCAAGATGATCAAGACGTCGGGCGGCCTTCTCGATTTTGTCGCCGGAGCGAAGCCGCGCGCTCCTCGTTGGCTGCAAAAGGCGGGATTTGAATGGGCGTACCGGGTGCTCTTGGAGCCTCGGCGATTGGCCACTCGTTATCTCGCGACAAATCCAGTCGCTCTCATGATGTTGCTGACGCAAACAAGATGACCGCGCCAAACCAAATTGCGCACAATCCACCCGCTTACCCCTCAAGCGCAGGCGCGTGATCCGGTCGCTGGCTGTTCGCCGTGGAGGCGAAAAGCTGCTCTGCTTATCGCAGCACGCGGAATGTGGACAGATAGCGCATCCCAAATATAGCGAAGAGAAGAGCGACCCAACTTGGGTGCCCGCGATCAAAAAAGAAACTCTCGAGCGAATTGAGATAGAGACTGAAGATCCATATTTGCAGAAAGAGGAGAGCGAGGGCGGGCTCGTCGCCGCGCGCGAAGGCGCGCCTCACGTCCCGCGCTGGCTGAACCACAAGTGCGGCGACAGTCGCGACGAGCCCCGGCAAGCCCATCGAAATGACGGCGTCGAGGTACCCGTTGTGCGCATGCGCCGCGCCGCCGGCCCATACGGTCGATTGCTCCGGTCCAAAGAGCAGGGCCTGTGAGCCCCAGAACGCACCCATGCCATGTCCAAAAACCAACGTTTCGGACGCTTTCGCCGCAGCGAAAGCCCAGATATCAGTGCGGCCCGTGAAAGTTGCGTCCATCGGCAAGCCGGCCGCCAATGAGGCGATCGTCGGCGACAGGACAGAGCCAACGCCCAGAACATTGAGGAGGACGAGCGGCGCGAAGACAATCAGCGACCACAGCATTACGTCGCTCGTGCAAGTGGCGAGGAACGAGGCGACGATCGTCGCGAGGCAGATGCCGATCGAACTCTTGCCGCCTGAGGCGAGAACAAAAATGATGGAAAGAACGAAGATTGTCGACCCGACAACGGGCCGACCGGCTCGCAGGACAAATATGCCCACGAAGGAGAGAATCGAAAAAACGGCGCTCGCAATATTTTTGTGTCCGAACAAACCGCGCCAATCGCCTGCGAGCTGCGGCTCGCCCAAGTCAGTGGCTTGATGGATTGAGTATTGTGGCGCAAAAATGACGCCGAAATAGCATAGAAAAATTATGATCGACGCTACAAGCGCCAGTAGCAGCGCGAACTGATCGCGGTTGCGGGGCAACAGCGCCAGCGCGGCGCAGCAGATTGTCACGAAGCCGAGCATGATCAAGCGCTTCAGCGAAGCTCCCGCATCTTGCGAAGTAACGCAGGTAAAGCCGATCCAGATCGCCAAGGCCATATAGCTTGGTGTTAAAAGACACCTCAGAGCGGGTCCATCCGTACGCCAAATCATGACCGCAGCGACGCTTCCCATCATGGCGAAGGCGGCATATATCAAAACGAAAGTGCCGTCGCCGACGGAGACGCTGTCGTTCGTTCCAAGATCAGGAAACGGCGGGAAGGAAGTCCATGCGACGAGCAAAATGGCGACAAACAACGCCGCCCTCGCGTCGAGCGCTGTCGGCGTTTGCGTTCTTGACGCAGTGAATTCGGTCATGGCGCGCGGCGCCGATAAGGTTGCGGGTCCAAGCCGAAAGACGCCAGCCACCGACCCATGGCGACAGCAATCGGGTGGAGCGCGGCGAGCGGATGCTTTAGCGCCGCCAGCATTTGCGCAGCGCGCTGAAGTGAAATCGGCGCAAGCACGATATTCTTGATGGTGAGTTGCGCGCGCTCGACAAAACTCTGGGCGGCCAGGCGTTCGATGCGATAATTGATCACTCCTGTTGCAATGCTGCGACGCAGAACCCAACTCAGAGCAAGACGATTTGGCGTCACTTGCTCGCTTATGAAGGCTTCTTGACACCAATAAGACTTGAAACCCGCCTTACGACACCGCGTGAAGAATTCCGTGTCGCCGCCGCCAAGAAAGTTAAACGCCGGATCAAAGGCCGCGCTGGCCAATCCCTCAAAGACACGTCGCGCGATCAGGCAATTGCCGGTACCATAAATCATCGGCACGGGACCGCTTCTGGAATAGGCTGGTGAATAGACCGGATGATCACGGAATGCAGCCTTCACGTCGGCAGGAAAGATCGGAAACACCGGCCCCCCTACAATGTCGGCGTTGTCGCGGCGTGCTGCGGCGATCATTTGCTCGAGCCATGTCGCTGCGGCAATCTCGTCGTCGTCGATCATCAGAAAATATTCCGTCGCCGGAAATGCAGCGCGCGCCATTCCGAATGCGGCGTTAATGGCGTGAACATTTCCCTGCCGATCTTCCGTTGCGACGAAGCCTTTCAACCGTCCGTCGGCGAAGAACTCTCGTGCAACTTCCGCGCCTTGTTTAGCTTCTGCATCGTTGTCGATCACTACGACGGCGAAGAGCGCGCTCGTTTGTTGCGCCGCGAGCGACTCCAGCGTGGCTCGCAGCATATCGGGGCGACGAAACGTCGGAACGCAAATCACCGCTTCGGGCTGCATTGCATCGGGCGACGAAGCGGGCATTAGGCGACTCGTTGTTAGATGGTTGAAAGGAAGCGGTGACGCGCCAGCGTCGAATGTCACGCCAACAAGGTCCACGATCTTCTCCGTCAGCAGTTCACGCGCGCGCAACGAAGAACAGGCGTGGTCCAGACCTGGGATCGTCGCCAGGCGAACGCCGGGGAGAACGCGCAAGCCTCGGGCGTCCGGGCCAAAGCAAATCGCTAATTCCTCTAGACCCGCGTCGGCGTCGCCGTGAAAGACAAGGATCCGCGCGCCCCGCTGCGACAACGTCTGGAAGTTGGCGTATGCTTCCCGCCCTTTTATCGAGATCGAACCAAACGCTCCCAGCTTGGCCATCAGCCTCGTCCAGTAAACGGCGCCGTTCCGACGCAGCAGTGCCGCGGCAATCGCTAGGAGCTTTGAAATCGTGATCTCGCTTGTGAAAACGCGCGCCCAGGATCGCAGCCTCATCGCCTTCGCCACATAGGTCGACGTCGCCCCCAATGCTAAATTCAGACGGGTCTCGATCGCCGCTTCATCCTGCAGATTGGTAAGAACCTGGATGTTGCCCAACACGACGCCTTTCACTCGCGCGTCCTTCACTGCGGACAAAAGGGCCAGCGTGGCGCCACTGCAAACACCGGCTAAGTAGAAGTCGACGAAGCCACGTTCAGAAGCCCAATCGAGCGCACAAAAGACATCGGCGTGGCGCGCCTCTCGATACAAGACCGAGCGCGCGCCCTGCTCCACAGGATCGGAGTCGCCGATGCCAAGGCTATCCATCCGCAGGGAAGCCACGCCTTTCGCGGCGAGCGAGCGAGCGCAATCGACAAAGGAGCGGCCACAGCCGATATGATAATTGGCGCCAGTGTTGAGCAACAGGACTAAGCTCTTGACTGCTTGGCCGTTCGGTTCGCATAGCACGCCTGCCAGAGAGCCGCCTTGGCCGAAACGAACCACTCGCTCGGCGAAGCTGTCGCCACATAGAATACCCGCCTCGGGCGCCGTGACGACCATGCGCCTGACGCCCGAACTCGCCCAAGCGACGATTTCCGCAAAATCGGCGGCGGGCGCCGCCGTAGGCGTTCGGTCGGGAGCCAGCGCCTGGTAATTTTGCAGCGTCATCGCTTCTACCGTCGCGCCCAGCGCGACGAGATGAGCGGCGTAGTCCTCGATACGACGCGCGGAGGATTCGGCCATGATTAAAACTTGCGGCGCGGGACAAACGGAAAGCTGCGTCAGATCGAGATCCTTGATCGCGGCAAGCGTCGAAGCGTTAGTCGTGAAACCTTCCAGATCGATCTCGCTCTCGTCCGCGGCTCTCTCGTGCGGCGTCGATCCGTTTGCGACGAGCATCCGCGACAAAAGTCGCAGTTCACGCAGATAGGCGGAACCTTTCACGACCGGCGCGAGCTGAACGAGATGACTCGCGCCGCCCACTTCGGCGGCTAACGTGGCGCCGATCCGAAAGCCGATAAGAACAATTTCTCGCACGCCAAGCGTTTCGTGCATCCAAGCAACCGATTCTCTGATCGAACGGCGCCAGCTGTCGAGCAGAATGGGGTCATTCGCGTCGCCGAGAGAATCTCCCGCGCCGGGGTAATCGAAACGCAGCGTCGGGAGACCCGCCGCGGCGAGGCTGCCTGCGAGAACACGCCACGATTGATGCGCGCGAAGCGCCTCATAGCCCATGGCCGCACACATGACGACGCCACGATCGCCGTTGGCGTGATGAAGCCATCCGAAATTGTGGCCAATCGAAACAGGCGTCTCCGCTACCAATCCTGAGTTCCTTGTGCTTGGGACCGAGAAGCTACTTAATCCAGATTACGCCACGAGAGTTTCCAAAGACTCGCCGGAAACATGCGCCGCCGCGTCGGCCGAGCTTGTCTCAAAACGGCTGACTTCGGATGCTCTCGCTCCTGCATTGAAAAAAGCGTGCCGCGAGAAGTCGCGCGGAACGCCGCGATTCCGAAGCCCGCAGCTTGGCACGAAAATCCTTATTCCGGGCTCAAGGCCTGCTCGACTGTTACAAAACGGGTCAGGGGCGCTGGAGATAGAAATGCTCGGCACGACACCAAAAAACATTAATCTTGGTCTTGTGACCAACGGAAGCGCGGGTTGGAAGACCGTGCGAAGCAGGTGGGAGTCGGATTTGGCTGTCTATGCGCCAACGCTGCATCACATTGATGAACATTGGCGATTGTTTGCATCTGTCACCGAACGCTTCGGGCCAAAGAGCGTCGGGCACGCCCTTGCGGGACGCGCCGCCGCCCGAGCGGCGATAAACGCTGGCGCAAAGGTGATTTTGCTTTCGACGTTGCAGAACGCTCCGTTCGCACCCCTGGAAAAGGGCGTGCAATATATAGTTTACGGAGACTGCACCTCGGCGCAACTCGCGGCGAACTACGGCGGCAAGAAGCTTGGCCCTCCCGGCTCTTGGATCTGCGCCCGCATCCGCCGCCTCAAGGAACATGGTTGTATCTTTTTGTGCATGTCGCATTGGTATCGAGAGGCCTTGCGAAACGAATTCGAGATCCCCGAAGATCAATTGCAGTTTTTACCCTTTTACGTCGATACGGAAAAGTGGAAACCGATCGCGAAGAAGGCGGAGAACGCGCGAAAGCAGGTTCTCTTTATCGGCGGCGACCTTGCGCGCAAGGGCGCGGACATTGTCTGCGAGCTTGCGAGACTAGATAAGTTCAAGGACGTGGACTTCCACATCGTTTCGCCCAACGCCGAGGCGGGATCAAGCAATCTCCATCCGCATCGACATCTTCGGGCGGAATCCGCAGAGCTTATTCGCCTCACGGCCGGGTGTGATTTGTTCATTCTGCCGACGCGGGCGGATACCTCTTCCATCGCCGCACTAGAGGCGGCCGCCTGCGGATTACCCGCGATCATCACCGGGCGCGGCGGAATTGGCGAGATTGTCGTCGACGGCGTCACAGGAACGGTCCTCCCCGAATCGAAACTCGATGCTTTCGAAAAGGAACTATCAGCCTATCTCGACAATCCCGCGCTGCTCGTGCAACGCGGACGTTGCGCGCGTCGGCACATCGAGCAGAACTATTCCAAGACGCGGCACATGGAGATATTACATGGCGCTATCGCGAGAGCGGCCGCCTCCCTTCACGCGCCGAAAGTATGCGTCGACGCCACGCCAGGGACCGTTCGCGGCACGCGCCGCGCGGCGGAAGACGCAACGCAGCATCTCGATGGGGAACAATGCGACCACCGGCCGATTTCGGCTCATCGAATTTTGCCGGAGGGGGTATGATGCTCGTCAAGCAGACCGCGATCTATTTCGTCTCCAACGTGTTCTCCGCGGCCTTCGGCTTCCTCAATGTCGTGGTTTTTACGCGCATATTCGAGCCGGACGCGTACGGAGACTATTTGCTTGGCCTTGGTTTTGCGACGCTCCTCGCTACGCTTTTGGCGACTCCGCTAAAATTCTCCATTTTGCGTGAGCAGTCGCGGGGCGACGGAACTGATGTGAGCCACACAATGCTCGCGGCGGTGCTGCTGTGCAGTCTCACCGCGCCGCTCGGCTATGGCGCGGCGCGTCTCGCCAATTTCCAGCCGGCAGTCGCCGCGGGCTCCGTTATCTTAGGACTTACCATCGTTCTGTTCGACACAAGCCAAGAGATGCTGCGCGCCCAATTGAATGCGGCAGCCTTCATGCGCGGAACGATGGCGCGCGCGGTCCTCGTGTCTTTGCTGGGGATTGGTTGCGCAGCTTTTGGACGCAACGGCGCGATGCTGCTCATTTCGTCGTCGATCGCGTTCCTCCTCGCGACCCTGAGCTTTTGGCGCAGAGCCTGGGGACGTTCGAAGCCGCGCTTTGACGCCAGTGAGTTTCTCGCCGTCGCGAAGAGAGGGGCGCCGCTGACCTTCTCATTGTCCCTGCTGGCGCTCGCGGGCGTGACGGATCGCTTCCTACTCGCCAATCTTTCCGGGAGCACCGCCGCGGGCGACTTCGGCGCAAGTTTCGATCTGGTGCGTCAGGCGCTAATAATTCCTGCGATCAGCGTCACCTCGGCGTTCGTTCCGTTGGCGGTCCAAATTTTTGCTGCGCGCGGCGCCGAAGCGGCGCGTTTACATCTCGGAAAATGCTTAGAGATCCTGCTAGCCATTTGTTTGCCTGCTTGCGTGGGGTTCGCGATGGTCTCGCCACAGATCGCCGACTTCGCGCTTGGACAAAATTTCCGGCAAACCGCGCACGAAGCGATGCCCTATCTCGCGGCAGGCGTGGCCTTTCAGATCCTGACTCAGCAATATATGCACACCAGCTTTCTCCTATCGAACCGCAACGTTTTCTATCTGGTCAACACCGGATCGGTTCTCCTGTTCAACGTCTTCGCCTCCTGCTTGTTGATACCGCGCTTTGGCGTAATGGGCGCCGTATTTGGCCGTGTCGGCGCCGAGATGTTCGGATTCGTCACCGCGCTCATGCTCAGCCGTTCCGCCTTCCCGATGCCCTTCCCTATTGATCGGCTGCTACGCGTCGGAGTGGCGGTCGGCGCAATGGCGATTGTCGTGCGTCTTGTGACAACGAGCGCGGCGAACCAGGGGCCAGCCTTGTTGTTTGTGCTGATTCCGGCCGGAGTCGCCGTTTACGTGGCGAGCGCCTGGCTGCTCGACATAGGCGGTCTGCGGGCGAGCCTGAAGGGGATGACGCTAGCGCGCTTGCGCTTCGGCGGCGCTTCTCTGTGAGGGAGTCGCTCTTTGCGCTGATGAAGACGCATGCGAACTGCTTTCCCAAACGATGCGGGAGGCTTTCATACCGTCGTCCCGTTTTTGGAATTTTCGCACGCCAAAGGAACAGAAGGCGCGCGAATCGGAACCGCGGGAGTCGGACGTGGAATTCATATCCGAATCGTTAACGGGCGTGGAGCGGCGGCGCGAAGTCGCACGATCTCCTCAGGACTGATCCACGTCGCGCGCGCAGCGGCTTGGCCGCGGTTTCGCCCGTCGCCAACCGCGCCGAGCAACGCCAAATTGATCGTAACGCGAGATGACGTTGAGCGTTCAATCGTCCGGATTAGCAGCGGTCAGTCGACCGCGTGTCCACACCAACAATCGACATGCGCTTGGCCCGGGCGAAGCTGGCGGCCTTGAGCCTATATCTATCGCTTTCTCTTGGACACCGCCGAGGCTCGCAGGACGCGCCAAGCGTCCTACGGCCTCCAAACCCAGACCGCCAGGGCGTTGCCTGGCTTCCCGTTTAGAGATGATCACCCCACTGAATCTTGAGGCGTCGGCGAGTTAAAGCTTGCGCAGATCAGCGCCTTGAAAGCGCGCATTCGTCACATTCGCTTTCCTCGGACTGCACCGGTTAGGACGGCCTCTCTGAAGTCGGTTTCTCGAAGATCGGCGTCTTGAAAATCAACTCCATCCAATCGCGCTCGTCGGAACGACAACCCGCGAAATTTCGCGCTGATCAGAAATCGTCTGTCGGATGCCGGCGGCAGCAGCAGCGCACTGCGATCACCATCTGAGCGCGCGTCCATTTGCAATCCTGAAGGAGGACGTCGGAGAGTATTGTCCCGCGCCATTTGGAGTTGTTCAGGTCCCGAAACAAGAAGCGGACCTGGTCAGTTTGCTGGACGAAAAATTGGCGTGGCCGCCTCGGCAACGCGCGAATTCGCATCCGTGCAAGTCCATTCCACTGAGGTCGGCCTCCGCCATATTCCATCCAGCCAACGAATCGCGTCGGCCCTGGTCCACAAACCCGCAGCGCCGGCTCGACCTCATCCCGGGCAGCTAATTCGGCTGGCCCGGGAGTTTCGGTAAGTGCGTCGGCCACGCGTCGCGCCTTAGCGCCAACCGCCGTCCCCCGCGGGCGGCGAAGGCTTCGTAAGGCCTGGCTGTCTAATGGGCCCCTAAGCATCCTTCGACGGATTTTGACAACGCCATCCTGGGATCTTGGGATTGGCGTCCGCCAGATTCACGACAACTGAGCCGCCCGGAGAAACACCAATGCTTAGCTTACTCAAAGAATATTGTACGTGCAGTCTGGACGCCAACCTCGAGCTTGGTCAAGAACCGGCACTGGCCTGGCGCCGATCGATCTCGCCTGCCAGGCCTATGGCTCAGCCGTGTCCGAGGATACCCTTTGCACTCACGCCGGAGAGCTTCGCCATCCAGACATATATGGATTTCCCACTAACATTAGGGGTTTGCGCCCTCTCCGTCAAAATTACTCCTCGCCGGCCTTGGCAGGTTTGAAAACGACGGGACGCAGCAAAAAGGACGGGACATGATCGCCCATGCCGATCACCGGCGGGCCATCCTCCTCTTGGGCGCGCGGCCTGCGGTCGCGGCGCTCGGTATAGGCTGGCGAACGCGTGACGCGTGACGACTCCGCCTCAACACCGAGGCGTTGGGGCTCGCTGACGGCGCGCGGCGCGCGCGGCTTCGGAGACGGCTCACGCGCGGGCGCAGTGGCTGCAGTGGAGACGCGACCGCGCCCAATTCCTCGTCTTGCGCCGCGCTCACCGCCGCGGCGTTCATGGGCTCCAGGCGATTCAAGGGGCGCCGGCAGTTCAGACAGTTTCGGTCCTTCCCACTCGACCGCTTTGCCGATCAGGCTTTCGATCTGGTCCACATATTTCTTGTCTTCCGACGTCACCAGCGTGATCGCGACGCCGGAGCGCCCGGCCCTCCCGGTGCGGCCGATGCGGTGGACATAATCCTCGCTGTGCGTCGGCACGTCAAAATTAAACACATGGCTGACATCGGGAATGTCGAGGCCGCGCGCCGCCACGTCGGAGCAGACCAGCAGGGCGACGGCGCCATTCTTGAAGGCGTCGAGCGACGCCATTCGGGCCATCTGATCCATATCGCCATGCAAGGCGCCGACGGAAAAGCCGTGCTTTTCCAGCGACCGGTGCAAGATCGCCACGTCGCGCTTGCGGTTGCAAAAGATGATGGCGTTCTTGAAATTCTCCGCCGTGCGGATCAAATTCCGCAATGTGTCGCGCTTTTCGGCGTGGCCATGGGTGGCCACCATCGCTTGGCGGATGAGCGCGGCCGTTGTCGCGGCTCTCGCCACCTCCACCCGCACCGGATTGTGCAGGAAGGCCTCGGTGAGCCGGGTGATTTCCGGCGGCATAGTGGCGGAGAAGAACAAAGTCTGTCGGGTGAACGGCACCAGTTTGCAGACCCTCTCGATGTCGGGGATAAAGCCCATGTCGAGCATCCGGTCGGCCTCGTCGATGACCAGAATCTCGATTCCGGTCAGCAGCAACTTGCCGCGGTCGAAGAAATCGAGCAGGCGGCCGGGTGTGGCGATCAACACGTCAGCGCCGCGCATGATCTTGGTTTCCTGGTCGCCAAAAGAAACGCCGCCGATCAGCAGAGCAACGTTGAGCTTATGGTTCGCGCCATATTTTATGAACGCTTCCTCGACCTGCGCGGCGAGTTCGCGCGTGGGTTCGAGGATTAGGGTGCGCGGCATGCGCGCCCTTGCACGGCCCTGTTCGAGCCGGCACAGCATCGGCAAAGTGAAGGCTGCGGTTTTGCCCGTGCCTGTCTGGGCGATGCCGAGAATGTCGCGGCCTTGCAGGGCAGGCGGTATCGCCTGGGCCTGGATCGGCGTCGGCGTGGTGTAGCCCGAAGCCTCAACGGCCGAGAGAACCTTTTGCGAAAGGCCGAGTTCGTCGAATTTCATCAATTGTCCTGATCACGGCGGCGGTCGAATTTTCAAGCCTGTCGCGCGCCGGCCGTGTGAAACGCGCGTTAATGCTGGGAGGGGCGCGCCGCCCTTTGGACGGCCGGCCATGTCGGCGGAGCTTCCGCCGGCGCTTCGTCTCAAGGCGCTTCTGGCAATATGGCGACCAAAAACGAAGCCCGCAATATGCTTGGCCGGCCTGTCGGCCAATGTCAATGAATTTACGACCGATCGCATGGCTTGCGCGAAATTCTGGCGAACATCCCTAAATTGGAGGAAGCTTGGCGGCAATCAGTCTGATTGCGGCAAGCTCTTGCCGGATCGCCGTCGAAGCCTTTTCGTGCCCTACCGGCGCTACTCACCGCAGGGCGAAAAAGCGCCCCGGTCCTTGAATGTCCGAGGAATTGTCGAGGTCGTAACGCCATCGATTCCAATGTTGCGATAGGTCGTCACGCTCCGGGACGACTGCGGAGATGGCGCAGCTTTGGCCAGACGCTGCGCGTCGGATTCCGACCAAACCAGCGTAAGTCTGGGCAATTCGCCGTTCCGCGTGATGGCGGCCAGCCCCTCCGCCGCGACGATGCAGAGAAGGGCCGCAAGTCCGGCTTTTCTCGCTATCTTCTCGACAATCGAAACGCCTTCGTCGCGTCGGAATCGTCTAAATTCGAACATTGGCGTCCTCATGATTATCTGCTCTTTGCCTACGCGAACATGGTAAACGCTCTATTGACGAAGCTTTCTTGCGCCAGGTTTGAGCGACCCAAGACTTTCACCCTGCGCCCGGCAGGCGAACGACAGGCCGTCAAAACCGCCAGCGCGCTCGGGCGCACAAGTTCCGTCGTTCCTTGCGCAACCGGCCAATTCGCGTCATGAGGCGGAAATCGCCAACCGCACAGGGGGGCGCCACGAAGGGCCAGCCGCCTCCACGCGCGACCGAATGTTCAGACATCTACGGTCGTCCGAACGCGGCCCGCCGACAAAAGTCGGGCTTGGCGTGGAAATGCGTTGAAAAGCAAGGCCACGGAGCGCAGTCGCCATCGCGCTGAGCTCGGGTGGCTGGTTTAGCTCAATTTTCGGCCTCGTCCGCGAGCTTAACCGTTGAGACCTTCTTCGTCCCTTCAGGCGTCGGAGCCGGCGGATTCGGTCAAATTCGGCTCCAAAATCCATCTTTTTCAGTCGGGCTTATTGTTTGGGCAGGGCTTTCGAATAAATTTGAAACATAATTTTTTTGCGCCGGATGAATTTTGTCGCTTGCCAAGGCTCGCGTGAGCAAGAAGACTCGGCCAACATCGCCCGCAGCGTCCCACGAACGGGATCCGAGCGCAAATTTGGGGCGGAGATGGGCGCGGCACGAAAAATGTTTAACACCTTACGGGCCGACTTTCGCCATCCTATATGGGGAAAGTGGACGAGGCGCCGAAGGGAAAGGTCAGACAGGAAGGTTTGATGTTAAAGGTGTGCGACATTCACAACCGTCCGGCCCATTCGCTGCCGCGTCGCGATTTTGGCGAAGGCGGGGGTGCGCGCTTGAGCAAGGAGCCGCGCAAAGGTGGCGGCGAAGGCGGCGCAGGCTCTGGCACGGCGCTTATTCCCCGCACGCGCACACAGACCCGGCGTCCCCATATGTATCGTGTGTTGTTGCTCAACGACGACTATACGACGCAGGAGTTCGTCATCGTTGTATTGCGCAAGTATTTCAACAAGTCAGTCGAAGAGGCGACGCGCATCATGCTGCATGTCCATAATCATGGCGTTGGCGAATGCGGAGTCTACACTTATGAAGTCGCCGAAACAAAAGTCACGCAAGTCATGGATTTCGCCCGCAAACACCAGCATCCGCTGCAATGCATCATGGAAAAAAAATAGGGGTGAGAACGAATGCCGGCATTCTCGCGCAATCTCAAGCAGACTTTGGACCGGGCGCTCGCCTCGGCGCGGGAGCGTCGGCACGAATACGCGACCCTCGAGCATTTGCTGCTCAGCCTGATCGAGGACAGCGACGCGAGCGCAGTGCTGCGCGCCTGTTCGGTGGACCTCGACGTTCTGGCCAAGAATTTGCGCGACTATATCGACCGCGAATTGGATAATTTGGTCAATGAAGACGCGGAGGAGTGCAAACCGACCGCCGGCTTCCAGCGCGTCGTGCAGCGCGCCATCATCAGTGTGCAATCCTCTGGCCGCGAGGACGTGAGCGGCGCCAATGTGCTGGTGGCGCTGTTCGCCGAGCGCGAGAGTCATGCCGTGTATTTCCTGCAAGAACAGGACATGACGCGCTATGACGCGGTCAATTACATCAGCCACGGTATCGCCAAACGACTCGGACTTTCCGATCCCTCGCGCGGCCCGCGCGGCGCCGAGGAAGACGTCGACCGAAACGAGACGCGAGACGGGCGCGACGGCGATGCCCGCAAAAAGGAGGGCGCGCTCGACGCCTATTGTGTCAACCTCAACAAAAAAGCGCGCGACCAGCGTATCGATCCCTTGATCGGCCGGGAGGCCGAGGTGCTGCGCACGATTCAGGTGCTATGCCGGCGACAGAAGAATAATCCGTTACTGGTCGGCGATCCCGGCGTCGGCAAGACCGCTATCGCCGAGGGGTTGGCGCGAAAGATTGTTCTGGGCGAAGTGCCGGACGTGCTCGCCGGGGCGACCATTTTCGCGCTCGACATGGGCACGCTGCTGGCCGGAACGCGCTATCGCGGCGATTTCGAGGAGCGCTTGAAGCAGGTTGTCAAAGAAATCGAGCAGCACAAGAACGCGATCCTGTTCATCGACGAAATTCATACGGTGATCGGGGCCGGCGCGACCTCCGGCGGCGCCATGGACGCCTCCAATTTGTTGAAGCCCGCGCTGGCGCAGGGCGCGCTACGCTGCATCGGTTCGACTACTTATAAGGAATACCGCCAATATTTTGAAAAGGATCGCGCGCTGGTGCGACGCTTCCAGAAGATCGACGTCAACGAGCCGTCGATTCCCGACGCCATAGAGATCGTCAAGGGGCTGAAGCCCTATTTCGAGGACTTCCACAAAATCCGCTATACCGGCGAGGCCATCAAGGCCGCCGTGGAGTTGTCCGTGCGCTATATCCATGACCGCAAGCTGCCGGACAAGGCGATCGACGTGATCGACGAAAGCGGCGCCGCGCAGATGCTTCTGTCCGATTCCAAGCGCAAGAAAACCATCGGCCTCAAGGAAATCGAGGCGACGATCGCGACGATGGCTCGGGTTCCGCCCAAGAGCGTCTCCAAGGACGACGCGGAAGTGCTGGCGCATCTCGACGAGACCCTGAAGCGAGTCGTCTATGGGCAGGATAAGGCCGTTAATGCGCTGACAACGGCGATCAAACTGGCGCGCGCCGGGCTGCGCGATCCCGAAAAGCCGATCGGCTGCTATCTGTTCTCTGGGCCGACCGGCGTCGGCAAGACGGAGGCTGCTCGTCAACTCGCAGTTTCTCTTGGCATCGAATTGGTGCGTTTCGACATGTCGGAATATATGGAGCGCCACACCGTAAGCCGCCTGATCGGCGCGCCGCCCGGCTACGTCGGCTTCGACCAGGGCGGCCTCCTCACCGACGCCATCGATCAGCATCCACATTGCGTGCTGCTGCTCGACGAAATCGAGAAAGCGCATCCCGATCTTTTCAACATTCTTCTGCAGGTGATGGATCACGGTAAGCTAACGGACCATAACGGCAAGATGATCGACTTCCGCAATGTCATCTTAATCATGACGACCAATGCGGGCGCGGCCGATCTCTCGCGCGCGCCGATCGGCTTCACCCACTCCAAGCATCACCGAGACTACAGCGAAGCGATCAATAGCCTTTTCGCGCCGGAGTTCCGCAACCGCCTCGATGCGGTGGTGCCCTTCGGCCATCTGCCGCCGCAAGTCATTGCGCGCGTAGTTGACAAATTCATCATGCAGTTGGAAGCGCAACTCGCCGATCGCAATGTGACGATCGATCTTTCCGACGAAGCGCGCGCCTGGCTGGTTGAGCACGGCTACGACGAGGCCATGGGCGCCAGGCCAATGTCGCGGGTGATCCACACGCATATCAAAACGCCGCTCGCGGACGAACTGTTGTTCGGACGCCTCAAGAATGGCGGTGCGGTGCATGTCGTTGTGGTCGCCAACGAGGCTGGCGCCAAGACGCTGGGTTTTGTCTACCCCGAAGGCCCAGTGCTGCCGAGACCCGAGCGAGACATTATCGAAGCCGGGAAAAAGCGTCCGCCGACAGATAGCGACTTGCGTAAAGAGAAACTTGCTGAAGGCGAGCCCGAAAAGCAGGCGGAGGCGGACAGTTTCGATGTCGGGGGCGCGCCCCGCAGCGTGCCGGATGCGCCCTTGCAGGGGTGAGTTCTTGCAAGCGGGCGGATAAAAGCGCGTCGACGCGCGCTCACCCAAAATTAACCATCGCAAACATAAGATTTCGCGCGCAGCGGTTTCGTCTGCGCGCGAGGTTCCGCCGCGCCGCGGCGCCGCGCCCGCCAAAACTGAAGGGGCGCCCCGGAAGTGACGCAAAACAGCCTCGACGATAGCGACGCTGGCGCGGAGCCCTTGCGCATCGTGCATGTCTTGCGAGCTCCTGTGGGCGGGCTGTTTCGTCATGTGCTTGATCTCGCACACGAGCAAATCGCGCGCGGACATGCCGTGGGGCTCATCACGGACTCATTGACCGGCGGCGCCCGCGGCGCTGCGCAGCTCGCGGAACTCTCTCCATCTCTTTCGCTCGGGCTGCTGCGCCTGCCAATTCGCCGACCGCCGCACGTGACTGATCTGTCTGTTCTGCTGACAGTGGGGCGTCGCCTCGCCGAATTGAATCCCGATGTCGTGCATGGACACGGGTCTAAGGGCGGCGTGCTGGCGCGGCTCGCCGGACCGTGGAAGCCGCGTTTCGCCGCAGTCCGGGTCTACACCCCGCATGGGGGCAGCCTTAATTATCACCCCGGCACTCGAATGCATCGCCTGTTTATGATGATGGAGGCCGTCCTCGCTTGGCGCACTGACCTGCTGCTGTTTGAGAGCGCCTATATCGCCGATCGCTTCGAGAACTTCGTCGGCAAGCCGCGCGATCTCGCGCTTATTGTGCGCAACGGCATCGCCCCCCGCGAACTCGAGCCGGTGACGCCGAACTCCGACGCGGCCGATCTGCTCTACGTCGGCGAGTTTCGCTCTGCCAAGGGGCTCGACACGCTAATCGACGCCCTGGGATTGTTGGCGGCCACGGCGCAGCGGCGTCCGCACCTCGTGCTCGTCGGCGACGGCCCCGAAAAGGCTTCGCTGAGCGCACGCGCGGAAACTCTCGGCGTCGCCTCGCAATTGAGCTTCCGTGCGCCCATGGCGGCGCGCCGAGCCTTCGCCGAGGGGCGTATCCTTGTCGTTCCGAGCCGCTCGGAATCTTTGCCCTATATCGTGCTGGAAGCGGCAGGCGCGCATAAGCCGATCATCGCGACGCGCGTAGGCGGGATGGCGGAAATCTTTGGACCCTACAGCAACCGCCTGATTCCTTGCGATAATCCTGGCATTCTCCGCGACGCGCTGGCGCGCACGCTTGAAGACTCTCCGCACGACAGCGAAAAAAAAACGGAGGAGTTGGCCGATTATGTCGGCGCGCATTTCTCGCTCTCGGGCATGGTCGACGGCGTCATTGCCGGCTATCGCGAGGCCATCGCGCGGCGGGCGCGACATTGACCGATTTCAGCGCGACACGGACAGGCCCAGAATCGGGCCTTGCGTTCGACTATCAGAGACTGATCAACGCCGCTGTTTGGATTTTCGTTCTCTCCGGCGCAATTTCCCTCGTCGAGCCTTCGCCTTACGACTTCGCGTCGATGGTCGCGATCCCGCTATGGTTCCTCGGCGGCTTTACGCTGCACCGCAGTTTTCTGCTCTTCGCTTTCCTCATCGTGGCCTATACAATTCTGGGGTTTTTGGCGCTGATCCCCTATTGGAGCGTCGCCGAATCTGCGATGTATCAGTATCAGTCCGCGTATCTTACTTTCACCGCGCTGTTTTTCGCACTGTTCGTAGCCGATCGCACACTCGAACGTTCGGAACTGATCCTTTCCGGCTTCACGGCCGGCGCGCTGATCGGCGCGATTTGTGGGTTGCTCGGCTATTTTGACATCGCCGGCCTTGGCGAGACCTTTACAAAATGGGGCCGCGTTTCGGGAACCTTCAAAGACCCGAATGTATTCGGCTCCTTCCTGATCCTCGCTGCGCTCTATCTTTCTCAAAATCTGATGTTCGCCCGCTCGCGCCATGTTCTCGCGACGATCTTGATGTTGGCGATTATTGTCGCCGCCGACTTCCTATCTTTTTCGCGCGGCTCTTGGGGAGCGACGATAGCGGCCATGACGCTGATGGTCGCGAGCGCCTACGCCACGACCAAGGACATCCGCCTTAAGCGGCGCATCGCCGCTTCGACGCTGATCGCAGTGATAATCGGCGCGCTGGTCGTTCTTGTGTTGCTGTCGATGGCGTCGACGCGTGAGTTGTTTTTGCAGCGCGCCTCGGTGACGCAGGACTATGACGAAGGCTCCACCGGGCGCTTCGGCAACCAGATGCGCTCGCTACCAATGCTGCTCGACCGATTCTGGGGCTTCGGGCCGCTGCGCTTCCGCACGATTTTTGATCTCGAGCCGCATAATTCCTACATTGGCGCGTTCGCCAACACCGGTTGGCTCGGTGGATTTTTGTTCGTTCTTATCGTGGGCGTCACCGTGTTCATCGGTTGTCGGCTTATGTTCAGGACGTCGCCATTCCAGCGCCAGGCGCAGCTGTTCGCGCCGGTGTTGTTCGCCTTTTTCATGCAGGCGTTCCAGATCGACATCGATCATTGGCGCCATGTGCTCATGCTGCTCGGAGTCGTGTGGGGGCTGGAGGCGGCCCGGCAAAAATGGGAGGCGCGCCAAGAATTCGAAGCGGCGCCTCCGGCGACATAGAAGCGCGCGCATTCCCATCATTGCGCCGATTAAGCGCCCTTTACGGCTTTGGTCTTCGCCGATGGTTTGACTGCCGCCGCGGGCTGTCGTCGCGCCATCGCCTGCGCGAGGTAGCGGCCTGTATAGCTGCGCGGTTCTTTCACGATCTCTCGCGGAGGCCCGCTTGCTACGATTTCGCCGCCGCCGTCGCCGCCTTCCGGTCCAAGATCGATGACCCAATCCGCCGTCTTGATGACTTCAAGATTATGCTCAATGACCACAACGCTGTTACCCTGCTCGACAAGCTCATGCAGCACTTCGAGCAATTTGGCGACGTCGTGGAAATGCAGGCCCGTGGTCGGCTCGTCGAGAATGTAGAGCGTGCGGCCAGTGGAGCGGCGCGCCAACTCCTTGGCCAGCTTCACCCGCTGCGCCTCGCCGCCCGACAAAGTCGTCGCCTGTTGCCCGACGCTGACATAATCCAGTCCGACGCGCTTTAGAGTCTCCAGCTTGTCGCGGATCGACGGCGCCGCCTTGAACAATTGCGCCGCCTCCTCCACCGTCATGTCGAGCACGTCCGCGATGGATTTTTCGCGATATTTGACCTCCAGAGTCTCTCGGTCGTAGCGCTTGCCTTTGCACACGTCGCAGGTGACATAGACATCAGGCAGAAAATGCATCTCGATCTTTATGACGCCATCGCCCTGGCAGGCCTCGCATCGGCCGCCCTTCACATTGAAGGAGAAGCGCCCCGGCGCATAGCCGCGCGCCTTGGCCTCGGGCAGGCCGGCGAACCATTCGCGCATCGGCGTGAAGGCGCCGGTGTAGGTAGCCGGGTTCGAGCGCGGCGTGCGGCCGATTGGCGATTGGTCGATGTCGATGATCTTGTCGATATGCTCCAAGCCCTCAAGCCGGTCGAAAGGAGAAGGATGCTCATGAGCGCCGTTGAGCGTTTTCGCCACCGCCTTGTAGAGCGTCTCGATGATCAGCGTCGATTTGCCGCCGCCGGAGACGCCGGTGATGCAGGTGAAGAGGCCAAGCGGAATCTTTGCGTCGACGTTCTTTAGATTATTGCCGCGCGCGCCAAAGAGCTTGAGCCAACGCCCGGCGTCCGGCTTGCGCAATTTGTGATTGAGCCGAACCTGTCGCTCGCCCGTGAGATACTGGCCCGTCAGCGACTTCGGGTTCGCCATGATTTCGGCCGGAGTTCCCTGCGCGACGATTTCGCCGCCGTGAATGCCGGCGCCGGGGCCAACGTCGACGAGGTAATCGGCTGCGAGAATGGCGTCCTCGTCATGCTCAACGACAATGACGCTGTTGCCCAAATCGCGCAGTCGCCGCAGCGTGTCGAGCAGCCGGTCATTGTCGCGCTGGTGCAGGCCAATCGACGGCTCATCCAGCACATAGAGCACGCCCGTCAACCCCGAGCCGATTTGCGAGGCGAGGCGAATGCGTTGGCTCTCGCCGCCTGACAGCGAACCCGAGGCGCGCGACAGCGTCAGGTAATCAAGCCCGACGTCGACGAGAAATGTCAGGCGGTCTCGAATTTCCTTCAATATGCGATAGGCGATCTCGTTTCGCTTGGCGTCGAGCTGCGCCGGCAGAGCCGTGATCCAGCCGAGCGCGGCGCGCACCGAAAGCTCGGAAATTTCGCCGATATGCTTTTGCGCGATCTTTACGGCCAGCGCCTCGGGTTTCAAGCGGAAACCGCGACAGGCGCCGCAGGGGGTCGCCGTCATGTAGCGACTGATTTCGTCGCGGGACCAGTCGCTATCGGTCTCAAGGTAGCGCCGCTCCAAGTTCGGGACGACGCCCTCGAAGGGCTTCTTCACGTCATAGGCGCGAAAACTGTCGTCGTAGGAGAAGCGAATCTCTTCGTCGCCCGAGCCATACAGAATGACGCGCTTCGCAGTCTCAGACAGTTGCTGGAACGGCGTTTCGAGCCGGAATTTATAGTGGCGCCCTAGCGCCTCCAGCGTCTGCATATAATAGGGCGAGGAGGATTTGGCCCAGGGCGCCACCGCGCCCTTGCGCAGGCTGAGCCTGGGATCGGGAACGACGAGATCGGCGTCGACCTTTTGCTCGTGACCAATGCCGCCGCATTTGGGGCAGGCGCCGAAGGGATTATTGAAAGAAAACAAGCGCGGCTCGATCTCGGAGATCGTGAAGCCGGACACGGGACAAGCGAATTTCGACGAAAACACAATATGCGCCGGCGCATAATGCGAGGCTAGGCGCAGGCTTCCAGCCGTCACCGGGATTTCCGCGCTCGGCTCGCCCGCTGCGCCGCCGTCGGCGAATTCGGCCACCGCCAGCCCGCCGGAAAGCTCCAGCGCGGTTTCGAAACTATCGGCGAGGCGGGCCGCCATGTCGGGACGCACGACGATGCGATCCACCACCACGTCGATGTCGTGTTTGAGCTTTTTGTCGAGCGGCGGCGCCTCTGCAATCTCGTAATAGGCGCCGTCTATTTTGAGGCGCTGGAAGCCGCGCCGCGTATATTCGGCGACCTCCTTCCTATATTCGCCCTTGCGTCCGCGCACAACCGGCGCCAGCAGATAAAGCCGCGTCCCCTGAGGCAAGGCGAGCACGCGATCCACCATCTGCGAGACGGTCTGACTTTCGATCGGCAAACCAGTCGTGGGCGAATAGGGTATGCCGACGCGCGCCCACAGCAAGCGCATGTAATCATGAATCTCGGTGACGGTGCCGACTGTCGAGCGCGGATTTTTCGAGGTGGTCTTCTGTTCGATCGAAATCGCCGGCGAGAGCCCATCGATCTGATCGACGTCGGGCTTTTGCATCATCTCCAGAAACTGCCGCGCATAAGCCGACAGCGACTCGACATAGCGCCGCTGCCCTTCCGCGTAGATCGTGTCGAAGGCCAGCGAGGACTTGCCCGACCCCGAGAGTCCCGTGAACACCACGAGCTTGTCGCGGGGGATGACAAGATCGACATTTTTGAGATTATGCTCGCGCGCGCCGCGAATCGCGATTGTTCTGGCGTCGGATCTCCTGACGTCAACGGCTTGCGCGGCTATCGGCTTTGCCGCAGGCGCGGTCGATTTCTTGAAACTCGCCATAGGCAGAGCTGATCCTGTTGAGAAGGGGGGCCATTTTGGGCTGCCGGCCTCTCTTTGCCACGCTGCGCCTCGGTAATCCACAGTTGAGGCGCATTTTGCGCCGGCTCAAGGGCAGCGGGCTTTGGTCCGGCGCCCTCTTCGCTCCCGCTCGAACCATCGAGCCTTGCGGTGAGCATGGTTCTCGGCATGCGGCTTGGCGGCGCTTCAACACAAATGATTCACGTCGATTGAAGCTGCCCGTTCCATTAGAACGAGCTCCAAAAATCGTATCGAGAGATGGCGGGGAGTTTGTCGAAATCGCGAGGCTTGCGGAAAGCCCGGTAAGGACGACCCCATCTCAGTCCGCCTTGCGATAGCGCAAACCAGGCAAGATGGCGCCAGCCTTCGCCAAATGCGCTATAGTCGATCTCTTCGAATTGATAATATCGGCTCAGCAGCGAGATAACTTTCCGAGTGGATGGCATGTTCGCGTCATCGAAGAACATGTAGCCTCCCTCCCTCAGCATTCGCGCTGTATAGTAGACATCGACAAGCAAATGATCGAATACCTTCCAGCCATCGAGAAACACCAAGTCGAAGCGTTCGCCTTGGTCCAGCAGCCGTGGCAATAGCAAGTTGGAATTGCCTTCGAGGAGAGTGTGGGCGTCACGGCGCGGAGAGGCGGCGACAGTTTCAATGCCAAGATTGTCAAAGTCGTCCTGCTTGTAATCAATCGAAAAGACGGCCCCGCCTTTCGACGCAATCGCTTCGAGAAGGTAGAGCGCGGTGCTGCCCGTCGCAAAACCGATTTCGATTGCGCGCGAGATCTCAGGCCGCGCCGCTAGCCTATAAAGAAGATCTCCCTCGTATGAGGGACAATACGGATACTGCGGTCGCAACCGACGGGCTGCGGCGATCGTTGCGGCGACGGCCCGGGTCTCGGCGGCAGGAACGGGATAGAGCGCCGATCTAATCTCGGCCTTAAGATTTTTCGCTATCATCGATTACCTCTCCGAGCCCGCCGCCGCCTGGCCTAGCTTTCCAATAAAATGCCGACGCCAGATCTCGATCATGAAAGGCTGCCAGAGCGTCCAGCCGAGGGCGAGGTCGCCGGCTTCCACGCGGTCAAGCATACGCTCCCATACCGGACCGATCCAATAAGGCGATTGGCGAAAACTGGTCGAGCCGAGCGTATCGCGCACGAGAGAGAGGAATCGCGGCGAACGGAACCACAAGTCCTGAGGCGGCCGAAAGCCTTGCTTGTTCCATCGGGTGCGGATCGATTCCGGAAGAATGCCTCGCATGCTCTCGCGCAACAGCCGCTTGGTCTGGATTTCGCCCATCAATAGATGCGGCGGTAAGGACAGAGCGAAGTCCGCAAGGCGATGATCGCAGAACGGCAGGCGCACCTCGCGCGAATGCGCCATCGAGTTGCGATCGCCGTAGCGCAGCAAGGTAGTGAGGAAGCGACCGAAACTGTCCTCGGCCAGGGCGCTCGACAGAGGGTTGAATCCGGGAAGCCGTTTTCGTTCGCCGCGCGTCATGATTTGCTCCGCGAAGGCGGGCTTAATTCCATAGAGCAGATTGCTGCCTATCCCCAGTTTGTTGGCCAGGAGATGACGCAAGCGGAAAGGCAGGCGATCCCGCAAGGCTCGAGTCGGCGAGTTCAAAGCCAGCGCATAGCGTTGGCGAATCGCCGGAAGCTCACGCGCCACTCGCTCTGTTTCGCCACGTTCCGCCAGGCTGTCGAGGTAAAGCGAAAAATACTGCTCGTAGCCGCCAAGCAGTTCATCAGAACCCTGGCCATCAAGCAGCACGGTGACCCCGTGCTGTTTGGCGAGATGAAAGACGCACCACTGGCCGAATTGGCTGGAGCTGCCGACTGGCAGCTCGTTGAACCAGACGAAATCCGGCAGATCGTCGACAAAACGCTCGACGTTCGGTTCGACCAAATGATTCTCGACGCGCGTGGCGGCGACGACATCCAGCGCATATTTGGTCTCGTCCGCATATGTCCCGGGGAATTGGCCCGTGAAAGTGTGATAGGTCGCGGCGTCGCCCAGCAACTGGCGCGCAATGCAGACGATCGCGCTGGAATCGAGACCGCCGGACAGACATGAACCCACTGGCACGTCGCTGCGCATCCGGATGCGGACGGCGTCGATCAGCAGTTCCCGGAATTCGTCGAAAATTCGAGCCTCGGGGACGCCGGCGCGCTCGTCGCCGAAAGTCGGCGCGTAATAGCGCCAGATGCGCGGCTCCAGCGTCGGCAACGCAATTTCCAGCGCCTCGCCGGGGAGCAGTTGACGGATGTCGCGGAATACAGTCTGGCGATCGCCGTCCAAGCCCGTGCTCGGATTGTAAGCCGCCTGCAAGAGCCGCAATTCGTCATGATCGCGGCGCGCGTCGGGACATTGCAACAGCGCCTTGTACTCGGAGGCGAATATAAAAAGATCGGGCTTGGCGACATAGAGGAATGGCTTCTCGCCATAACGGTCGCGGGCGCAGAAAAGCTTCGCGCGCGCATGATCCCAGATCGCGAAGGCGAACATGCCGTTGAAGCGCGAGAGACAGTCCGCCCCCCACAATTTATATGCCTCGAGAATCACTTCGCTGTCGGAGGAGCTCCGGAACCGCGCGCCAAGCGCCTGCAGTTCCGCGCGCAGCTCGACGTAATTGTAAATCTCGCCATTGAATACAAGCTCGCAGCGCCCATCGGCGTCGGCCATCGGCTGGCTGGCCGCCTCCGAGAGGTCGATGATCGACAGCCGGCGATGGCCGAGCCCGACGGCGCCGGCGTTCACCGCTTCTGTCCAGACGCCTTCGCCGTCAGGCCCGCGATGCGCCATCGCGGCGAGCATGGGCGCCAACTGCGGCAGGTCCTTTTCGTGCAGCGCCAGAGCGCCGGCTATTCCGCACATTTGGACGACCTGTTCGTTTTGCTCGCCCGGAAAGAATCGCGGCAGCGAAACGCCAGCGCAGCGCTTCCGCATAAGGCTTCCCACACTCGGCGTAAAGCGATCGCCGGCGCCACTCCAAAGATTCGATCAGCGGGATAGAGACTGCGCTTTCAAAAGAACGCGACATGCCGGTTGTGCGTTAAACGCCCACCGTCGGCGTCGATTACGCGGCATGTGGGGACGCCGGGACACGAACGTAGGCGCCTCTTTAGTAGCGACTCTCAGGCTCATTATATCGAAGCTTTGGAAGCCGGCCGGAAGAGGCAACACCCGAGCGCCAACTATTCCGCAGGCGCTGTTGAAGTTGTGTGGTCAGGCTTCAGCGGCCGTAATACGTCTTCGAGAGTCGTTAGTTCGTGCGGATCCATCCCCCTGCTCCAACGATGATCCCAGACGCTGCGATACATGCTGCATGACCTGCATGTCCTCGGAAACTTACCAGCATTCATGTTTGAAACAACAGACTGAAGCCTAGGATTCTCGAACGAGAGTATTTCCTTAAGTGGAGTTTCCGTCAACTCTCCGAGCACAAGATCGGCGTCGTGCCCACGACAACCACAGGCAATCACGACACCCGACGAGGTCACCATAGGCGATCGGAATACGTGAAAACACGCCCCGCGCTGGTAAAGCGCCTCACCTGGAACCAACGAAATGTCGAGTCCTTCGACGTGCTCTGGAGTAATCTGCCCACCCCATGTGTCATACTCGTGTTGAACGCCAAGAGAGGCTAGGCCCGCTCGAACAAGTCGGTCGACCGCGACCGCGAGTGGGCTCCGCCATGTTTCGAGCCTAAATTGCTGGCCCTCCCGAAGCTCCAAATATATCATTGGATGATTTGACCAATCATTCAATTCCTCATTCAAGATTTCCAGATTTCTCACAAGTCTCTGAAACAGTTTGGCTGGCTTCCGCGTCATCGCGACAAATGCATCCTCATCCGCTCCATACAAGCTGATGTGAATCTCCCTCAATTTGCCGATGGGTTTTAGAGCCTTAATGACAGCCTCATCGGGTACAACAAAGTTAGTGTAGAATGAAATACTTTTTGCAGAAGAACCCTGCGCTCGGGCAAGTTTAGTCTCTATATCCTTGTCCATGAACACGTCGCCTGTCATTGGCGTGATCCACAGCTGCTCGACGCCCAGGTCTTGGATTCCCTGCATGCAGCGATCAAATAAATCTTCACTCATGGTTTCGCGAGCTCGAACCTCGAGCGGATACGAGCAAAATCGACATGCAAGATTACAATTGCTGGTCGGCTCGACAAAAACACGCACCCATGGCTTGGGAACGCTGGATTTCTGCAAGAGGCGATTCATTGTGATTATAATCATCCATACGACGTATCGCCCACCGATCTTCGTCCAGAACTTGATGCGTTTCATTCGATTGCACCTTACTATGAGTGGTTCTCGTCTTCGCCGGTTTTATGGCGAAATGCGCTACGGATGGACTTGCTGCTTCGCAAGCAATGTGAACCCAGGGTTGGACTAGAGGTCCCAAAGCGAGCAAACTGGCCAGCGCAGCTCAAGTAATGCGTCGACGATCCGATCGCTCAAACGCCGCCGCTTGAACATTCGGCCGCCGCGCCCACGGAAAGCTCCGCCCGAAGCCAGCGGTCCAGCGCCAGGGCGGAAATGATCGATACGACTAGCGTGGTGGCGGCGAAACCGAGGCCGCCCCATGCGGCTATCGACACTTGGTAGGAAATCAGAAGCACTGCGTTCGTGACGCAATATTGAACCAATTGCATCCACATGCGGCCTTGGCTGACGAGATATTGCAAAAGCACGTTCAGATAGGACATCGGCACGGCCGACGCCACCATCAGCCAAAACACCAAACGGCCTCCGTCGAATCCCTTGCCATAGGCGGCAAGGATCGGACCGGATGCTAAGCCGACCACCGCCACCACCGCAACTCCAAAAATCATGTTTGCGGCTAGATTTAGCTGGTGAATTTTGCGAACGCCCTCGTAATCTCCCGAGTGAGACATGCGCGCCATCATCGGGATCGCCACCGAAGCCAATACGCCGGTGGCGAACAGAACCATCCCGCGCCACTGCTGTCCGGAAGTCAAAATGGCGACGTCCGCCAAACCGCTCGGGAGCTTAGTGACGAGCACGAGGCCATACCAGTTGGCGAGACCGCCGACCAGTGTCGCCAGCACCGAAGGCAGGCTGAACGACCACAATACCTCGCGGGCCGCCAAGATCGCAGCGAGGTTCGCATGCGCGCCCGCTCGCCGCATGCGCGACTCCTTCATCACCAGGACGGCCGCAAGTCGAATAACCGAAGCCGAGCTGAGCGCTAACAAGACCGACGCCAAATCGTTTTGACGCCCCAACATCAGCACCAGCGCTAGCCCGACAGCGGCGGTTGTCACCTTGATGATAGCCAGAGTATTGAATTGCTCGAAGCCTTGCAAAACACTGTCCTGCACGCCAGCGATGACGCTGGCCACCGCCATGATTCCCGCGAGCAACAGCACGTTGGAGTAGCCGTCGCCGCCGCCCAGAGCGGCTGCGAAGAGGGAGGGAAAGAACCAAATCACTCCAAACGCCCCGAGCGCCATAGCGGCGCTCACGATTTCGCACAGGCGCACGACTGCGGCGGCGCGCGACGGTTCGGAAATGCGAGACCGAGAAATGTGGACCGTGGCGGTGAGTCCAAGTTGCAGACCAGCGACCGAGGAGACCAGCCCCACCGTCACGAACAGCAGTCCGTAACGGCCATAGGCTTCGATCCCAAGGAGGCGGGCGATGATGAAGGTCTGGACCAGGGCGACGCCGCGCTCCGCGCCTGTCGCCGCCATTGTCCAAGCAATCCCGCCGACGAATTGCCGCAGCGGCGATTGGGTTTTGGTGGTCGCAATTCCAGTCATGCGTCTATTTGGAAGCCGTAACGAACAGAAAACCGCCGCGCTTATTGCCGATTCGGCTAGCTCTCTCGGCTCCCATCGCACGCAAGACGATCGGCCGCAACTGCCTCGGCAGCGGAACGGCGTCCGCGTCCTGCGCGAAGCTCTCAACGGAGACCTTATCAAAAAAGATGTTGAACAAATCCTGCAACTGGTCCTTCGAATAGTATCGCGCAGTGAAGCCGTCCGTATCGCGCCACAGACACTCGTCGAGCGATCTGCCGCGCCAGAAGCCCACCAAATAGCGTCGGGCCATCGTAATATATGCGGGCATCCCTTCGAGATTGTACACCATCACCCGAGACTCGCCGCCAGGTTTCAGGACGCGATGAATTTCGCGAACGATTCGCCCCGTCATCGCCGAATGATGAATGACGCCCCAGGACCAGATGAAATCAAAGGCTGCGTCGGGGAATTCGAGAATCTGCGCGTCCATCCGACGCACGTCGGCTTTTAAGCCCTTGATTTCCAACCGTCGGGCAGTCGCGTGGACCGAGGTCTGGGAGATATCGATCGTCGTCACATCGGCGCCCGCGCGCACGAGATGCTCGGTATGCAGGCCCATGCCGCATCCAATTTCGAGAACGCGCCGACCCCGAATCGCCTCGAAAGGAATGATGCGGCCGAACGGACGCTCGTTATGGGCGAACAGCCGATGGGCAAAAATGAATCTGCGATCGGCCTCATCAAACCAGTCGGGCGAATAACGCTCCGCGCCGATCTTTTCCTTCCAGTCGTAAGACATGGTGTTGGCCGTCCACCACTGCTGGTTCGACGCCTGCACTTCGGAAGAAGGCTGTTCTTGCTGTCGGTTCTGTATCACGTTTTATCTCGACGAGTTGACGGGATTTTGCAGCGTTTGGCGTCAACCGGACTTGTAGTAACCGCTTTCGCGGCGTCCGTGAAGCCTTGCTGAAAGTAAACAAATTCAATTTCAATCCGTCTCCAATCCGTCGTCGTCGCAGATTAAAGCATCTTCGAGCGAAGGGGCGACGGTTCGCGTTAATAAAACGCGCCAAAGCGAAAGTCTAAAGTGTTTTCGCGTCTCCACGAAACGCGATAATACTTTAGATGTTAAGGAACTCCGCCAGGATCGGCTCGATGCGGCGACGAAATGCGCTAAAACAAAAATGCTCGCGCCAATAGTCACGCCCGTTCTCGCCGAATTGACGCGAAAGCGCGCGGTTTGCGAGCAATGTGACGATGTGATGCTCAAGGTCTGCTTCTCTCTCGAGATCCACGTTATAGCCGGTGACGCCGTGTAAGTTGATCTCCTGCCCCGCGTCATGAAGGGAGGCGATCACCGGCACACCGTGTCTCATCGCTTCTATGTAGACCAAGCCGAACCCTTCCTGGCGGCTAGGCATAGCGAAAACATGCGCTTGTGACCAGAGCGCCTCTATCTGGGGTTGCGTCAGGAAGTCCGTGAACTCGATATTGCCTGCGGCGGACGATGCTCGCGCTTTAGCACGCAAGATATCGAGTCCATTGCCCCCGCCGGCGATCAACAACCGCGCCTCGGGTATGGCGGCCATGACTCGAGGCCAGCAGTCGATCAATTCGACATGGCCTTTCCGCATCTCTGACGCGTCAATTCGCGATAGGATGAGCACTGTCGGAGGACGGTCGAACTCGCCTAACGTTGCTGGAACATCATCTTCTTCGGTGGCCAGCCAACAGACCTTAGCTCTTTTCGCCGACGGCTCGAGTTCAGCTGCGCGCCGGCGCGTGAAAGCGCTGATCGACAACAACAGGTCGGCGTCCTCGATCTTTCGGCCATAGTCGCCGCGCATTCGGCCGGTCCACACGTCGTAGCCGAGCATCCAGACAGCATAGGGTCGGCGCAGCGTCGGTAAAACGCAATGCGCGCGCGCGATGCCGACGTGGTTATAAATGAAGTGTGAACGGGTGACGGCGCCCGACCAGCAACGAAACGCGAAAACGTTTCGGCTGCCCGCCGCCGTGAGCGATGGGAGGCCGAAGTCTTGGATCGGTTCGCGATCACCGAGCGCGAGAAGCTGAGCGTCCAAGCCGAGGTCGCCGACGACTCGCGCCAGCAATCGTCCCACCCGGGCCGCGCCCCCGCGTTCCAGGGAGAACGACTCCGAAGCCACGAGCAGCCCCGGCAAATCTCGCGCTTTTGGTTCGTAAGTCTTCATGAACGAGCGCATCCTGTCATCGGCCCCGGAAGGCGCTCGCCTCGGTTCTAGCTGTCGCGCACATAGGCTGTGCGTCGCGAGCAGCTCGTGAAGGCAAAGCGGGCAAGGTTGTCAAAAACGCTCGGCGCGCGTCGCAAAAAGATAGTGGCCCTTCTCCCAGGGCGCCTCTTTTCCAAACTGATTCGTCACCTTCAGCTTGAAGCCGCTTTCCACCAGCACTCGGCAGAGCGGATCGATGTCGCCTTCCTTAGGATGCAACTCCATGGCGATGCGATCGACCCTGGCGAGGAAAGCGTTGTTTCGCAGAAAAACGTCGAATTCACCGCCCTCGATATCGCACTTGAGAAACTCGATTCGATCCATGCCATAGCCGTTCATGATCTCGTCGACGGTCACCTTGCCCGGGCCCGGTTCCGACGACGCGAACGCGGCGATGCGGTGAATCCCTCTCAATTCCAACCCATTCGTCTCAACGAGTCGCGCAAGCGCCGGCTGGTAGTATGTCGAAGGCTCGACGCCGACAACCGTTTCGGCCCCCAAGACGATCGCGGCGAGAACGCTAAAAAGCCCGCGATTCGAGCCGAGATCCACGACGGTCCGAGCCTTAAATCCCGGCTCGAACGGCGCCAGATATACATTTCCTGCATACATTTCCCGCATGGCGCCAAAAGTCGGCGTCGGATCACGAGCTTCGATTAGCGCCGTAATCTCGTCAACCGGAACGACGATGCGCTTCCCACCAACAGTCATAGCGATTTTGGAGGTCATGCAGCGATCCGCTGGGACAAGGGTGCGGGCCGCCACGATCGACGGGCTTCTCAATACGATATAATATAAGTATTGGGCGAATTGGGCCGGGTCGAGCACATGCGCCAGCTGACCGAGTTCCCTCGCTAGTCGAAAGGCGGGATTCATGCTGACGTCGCCTTGTTGGAGGGCTGTGGGCGCAGTAGCGCCACGCGTTTCAGAATGATCACCGCGCATCCGTCTCTTACGGAAGCCGCCAGGCTCCGGGCGTCGCCGGCGTGGTCTGGAGCGGGCCGTAAACGATAGTCGAGATCGAGAAGCATCTCTTGCGACAAACCCTTCCTCCTAGGTAAGCCTTGTTCCTTCGCAGAATCGCAAAACAACCCAAGCGCCGGATTGCTTTGCCCTCGATTCTCAATAACGCCGCGCCGGGGAAACGAGTCCTTATTCATGGCGGTTTGTATAAGAAGCGGCGAGCGCGCTTCCTTCGAGCCGAGCGCTGATCGCTATCCGATTGGAGGAGTCTTTCTCGTCGATGAACCGACGAAGCCAAAGCTCCACAAGGGTGATGGCCAGAATGAGGTAGGCTCCGTCGCGACGCCCTTCGATAGTCTCATTGAGCACGCGTTTTACCGCAACCAAATCGAACAGGCCACGATCACGAAAGCTCCGCGAGTGAATCACATCCTCTATAACATTCCGCAAACGCCCCGCAACCCACGATCGCACAGGCGCCCCGAAGCCGGTTTTTTTTCGCGTCAACACCGAGCGGGGGAGGCGGGCGGCGACGGCTTGCTTGAATATCCACTTCTCCTCGGTCAAGGTCGTTTTTAGCCGCCAGGGCACAGCGCCAGCGAAATCGACCAACCGCTGATCCAACAGCGGCACGCGCACCTCGACGCCATGCGCCATGCCCGCTTTGTCGGTGTAATTGAGGTTGTGATCGGGCAGGAAGCCGTGCATCTCAAGATCGAGCATGCGTTCGACAAGCGGACGCCCTTTCGAGCGCTCGCACCTGGCCTCGAGCCAGTCCACGACACCTGCCGTCAATTGCGCCCTAACATCGCTGTTGAGGCATTCTGCAACGGTGGAACGTGGGTTGAACTCGAAGGCTTTGATCAAAAAGGCCTCGTCGCCGCCATCAAGCATGTAGCTGAGCTTTGCGAGCCGCCGCTTCAAAGGGCCGGCGCGGATCGTCGCCGCGGCGTCGAAGAGAGATCGGAGAATTTGTCCCATCCCTTTTGGCGTTCGCGCGCGCAAAGCCGCCGCCTTGTGTCGCCGATAACCCGAAAAAACGTCGTCGCCACCCACGCCTCCGAGCAACACCTTCACTCCGTCGACGCGCGCCGCCTCGGCGATCGCGGCGACATATAAAGCTGCAGGATCAGCTTCGGGCTCATCAAGCATGTAGACAAGGGTTTCGAGATCGTCGCCGGTTGGCGGGCCCACAATAACGGGCGTGAGCGGCACACCCAGCCGGCGCGCCACCTCACGGGCGTGGACGAGGTCGTCGTCAAATCCCTCTCCGGTCATGCCTTCGCCGTCGAAACCAATGCAGTAGGTCTGTCGGGGCGTATGGCCCGTCGCAACCATGGACGCCACCACAGCGCTGGAGTCGACTCCTCCGGAGAGAAATGCGCCAATCGGCACGTCGCTGAGACATTGGTCGGCGACAACCTCGTCAACGAGCTCGCCGAGCCGGGAAACAAGATCGTGCGCGTTCAAGCCGCGGAGCGCAATTGGGCTCGCGGCCCGCTCATGCCAATCCGTGATAAGAAAACCGCTTCGGTCCGCCCGAAGAAAATGCCCGGGAGGAAGCTTGCGCACCTCACGCAGCAAGGTGCGCTCGCCGGGACTCCAAAGGTATGTGAGATAGTCGCTAAGGGCTTTGAAATCCAAACTGACGTCGACACCGGGAACAGAGATCAACGCCTTCAACTCAGACGCGAAGACCACGCCGCCGCCAAGCAACTCCGTGTAGTAAAGCGGCTTCACGCCAAAGCCGTCTCGCGCGGCGAAAAGCTCCCGCTTTTCACGATCCCAAAGCGCGAAGGCAAAAATGCCGCTGAGCTTCTTGAGCATGGAGGCGCCGTGAAGATCATAGAGCGGACCGATAATCGCCGTGTCGGAGTTGACGTTGAACGAATATCCATGACGGCGAAGCTCTTCGCCGAGAACTCTGAAGTTGTATATCTCGCCATTGAAGATGGTTTGATAACGCCCGCCGCAACTCGCCATCGGCTGAGCTGCGGCGCTCGTCGGATCAATAATGGAAAGGCGTCGATGCGCTAATCCGATCCCGGCGGCGGCGTCTGCCCATATTCCTTCGCCGTCGGGGCCTCTATGAGCGATACTGGCCGCCATCCCACGCAAGATCTCCGGTGTGAGAGGGCCCAGATAGCCCGCGATGCCACACATGCGTTTAGGCCCCGCTCGCTAAAGCCCGCAGGATCCCCGCGCTCCGCAGCCAATGGCTGACGATCCTCAGAATTACGTATAAAAAGGCGCCTTGCGCTATCGTCCCGACAAAGCCTATGTACCACTCCTCGACCCCCATGCCTATCTTCATGTTCAAGAACAACAGAGGAAGATATGTCCAGTCGCCACGCGAGATCACTCGGGCGGCGAAATGCGTGGTCAAATTGAAGAAGACTCCAATCGGAAATATGAGCAGCGGAAGTCCGATCCAACCCAGGTTCCAGTATGCTTCGGCGAAATAGCCGGCGCTAATCGAATTTCCGAACGTGCCTGTGGCGAGGGTCGCAAGCTCGGCTTGAACGAGCACTTTGGGCTTCTCCGGCCAAAGGATGCGCGGAATGAACGAATAGACGACATTCTTGAGCGAGTCTCCCGGAAGACCATGATCATACTGAGAAATCATAAAGGCCTCGGCGTTGGTGTAAGTCAACCTTATCAGAGTTTCTTGGCGTTCCTCCGGGTCGCGTTCCTTTTTTTCCTCCTCAAAATATCCTGTCAGATATTGCAGGCGATCCGAGAGCGTCGGCTCCCCGCCAGTCGACTCGAGTTTGGCAACCTCGGCCCTGCCGTAGCTCACCCAAGGTGAGATCAAAAGGCCGAATATGCACCCTATCGACAGGCAGCCGACGACGAGCCTGGACAGCGTGAGCCTGTAGCTCAGCGCGCCGATCATAAACGCTATCATTGGATAGAGCGCCGCCGCCTTCATGAGCGTAAACGCGCCGACTCCAGCCTCCATTGCAACCAGAACGCAGACGCCCAACAGGGCTCTCTTGGAATTCGCAAAACTCCACATTGTCAAAAGCGAGACGCCCACGATTTGGAACGCCGTCAGATTCACCACGACGCCCGGAATGACAAAGTCTGTCAGTCCCAACGCGTTTGGTATAAGGACAAAATAATTGACGACGGAGCCGATCAAATACATCCCAGCGCCCATCAGCGCCGCATCGTTGCTTACACGCAACTGGTGGATGCGGTTTCCCGAAAAATTCTTGGGTCCAGACACTTTCTCGAAGATCAAGTTGGCCCCGAGGACGCAGGCCACTCCGACAGCGACGACCAAATTGACCCGCTGAATATCCGGCGGCGTAAGGATGTAAAATGATTCTACATAGATGCGCGACGTTGCGTTCATCAACAGAGGGGCGAGGCCGCCGATTCCAAAATAGACGATCACAGCCACGCGGAACCAGAATAGCGGCGACCATATCGCTCTACTGTCCGCCACTCCCATTTGCAGCGCGCTAACGCCGAGCGCCAGCGAAAACCAGATGGGCGCCAGATAATTCAATGTTTCTTCGGCCTGCCAATCCCAAATATCGGCGGCCGCGAGCGTCGTCACGAGCACAATAATCGCGGGGAACTCCCACCAGTTTGGCTCGATCAATGGGTCCGCGAGCCGGCCTGGCGAGGTTGCGGAGAGCCCCGATCTCATCGAATGATAGCTCAACTGTGCTCAACCCATCCTCTTGAGCGGCGCATGCCACCGCGCGACATGCCGAGTCACCTCACAGTTTTGCGCGGCTGCGTCATTCTTGTCAATTCTGGCTGCATGACTGCCAACAAGGCGCGGTCGCGGAATGCGCTCGTATTCCATGCGCTTTTCCAAACGGTATGAGCTATCTGGTCCGCCCCACCAGAAAACTGATCGTCTCCAACGTAATGCGCACGTTGAATGAAAACCTGACCCAAAAGTTTATTGCGTTCTTTATGGTTGCGTGATTTTCGCAGCGTCGGTATGCGCTTGGGTATGTGGACCGAACAGCATCGAAAGACTTCCTTCCGGGCGGCGAGCGTCGCCCCGACGACACGACGGACACGATCGGCGTTGAAACTCACACCCCAGTCGCTCGCCATCTGCAACGTCACATCGCCGATGTTTGCCACCTGGTTGCGCGTGGCGCCGTCGTAAATCGCGGCGAAACGAGGAAGTCGCCGCGCCCCGTGCGCGCTTCGTCGTTTTCGCAACAGAACGTAGCGCCACAGCGTCAAAGTCTCCGCACCCGGAACGATGGTCATGCGATCATTACGCCAACTTTATCACAACATCTCTTACCCATCGTTCCGACGTGATGGCGCTTTCGAAAACTTCACCTAGTGGTGCGGACAAATGTTTTAACGACGAAATATATTATATACCTAACATGCGCTTGCAAAAGATCAGCATGTGCTACCCACAATAGGTGCGCCTAGGCTTTGCTCGGCAACATACATAATATATTATATACATACAAATCTATTCTTATGTTCTCCACTAACAAGCCCCTCGTCTCCATCATCCAGAGCAATGGTTCCGTTCGCCGTTTCATCGGCCGCTCGCCTTGCCCGCACCGTAGACAAACGCCCATGCGGCAAGCATCTGAACGAGATACACCAGACAAATTATTTTCCAGTGATCTCTTATCCATATTAGTGCTTCGAAAAACATCGCGACTCCTTGTAACTATTTAATTTATATCAAATCTATATATATCCAATGCTCGTCATCAGCATCCGCTTTAGCGCTTGCGCTTGCGAGATCCGCGCATTCACAAATCGGCGCAAACGTCCTATCGCTCGGCGACTCACACGTAACGCTATTCCCGACGCTTCCTCGATGCGCGCAATATGACGCAGCCGCTAGGCGGCTGAGTCTAAATGGATTAGGCCTCGCGTTTCAACATAGTAATAGTACGTATACGAAGGAGATCTGGTGCTCATACGAGGCGCATCAACGCCTTAGGCGTGAGTGATGAAAGAGCCGACCGACGTTAAAGAGACCCTGAGCTGGGCCGTATGTTTTCAAGCTCGGGACAAATACGTGTCGTCTTGGAGCGAAGCGCGCGGCATTGCTCTACAAGAAAAGGCTTGTCCGGACGATGACTGAGATGAGCGATAGCATTTACACGTGGGACTGGGCTTATAACCTTCGGCGCGCCGCCCGAGTAGCTTGCTTGACCCGACCCGTCAATAAGGCGGAGGCAGAGCAGTTTACGCCCGTCGCCGCCCTATCCAAAACATCGCCTGGCTACGTAACCCGGCCGTGTCAAAGATAAGCGTCAACGCGCCATAAACGACTCCCCCCAACGAAACCTGCGACAACAGCGTCGAAACACCCGGCGTCATATCGCGCAGCGGCAATAGGGCGGCGACCATGCCGAGGGTCGCCGCGACGGCGGAGACCAGATCTTGCACGCGTGGCCAAATCGGCTTTGCGCGGGCGGCGAAAAACAGCGTCGCAATGAGCGCGGCGAGATAAGCGCCGCATTGCGCCAGAGCGAGGCTGGACGCGTCCTTTCCCCAAGGCAGCGCCATGACCAACACAAATCCGACGCCGACGGCGACCAGCGCGGCGCCGATCATCGGCGCTGTCTTCTTGGAAATCTGAAACACCGGATTGACGCCAAACAGAATCATCCCCATCCCGAACAGACCTGGAAGCAGAAGGCTAAGATAATGGCCAAAGGGTCCGCGATATTGTTCCGGGACGATAAGCAATTCGATCGAGGGCATAACCAAGAAGAGACCCGCGCAAGCCGGCAGCAAAAAAGCCAGAACGACCGCCATATTGCGCCCGACCTGTCGCCGCGCCCGTTGCGCGCCGTGGTTTTCATGGGCCGCGACCGCGATCTGGAACAACAACACGTCCAGCGCCGAGCCAAACGCCAGAATCGCGCGCATGCCGAGGTCGAAAGCGAGCGCAAATTGCCCGGTTTCGGCAAAGTCGTAGACGTCGGCTACAGTGGAGCGGGCGGCGAGCGGAATAGCCTGATAAAGCAAATTGGCGGTGACGATCGGCGCGCTATAGGCCATCAGGGTGACCGCCGTTTGACGACGCGACGCGCCCGGCGGCGCGCCCTTATCGGTGAGCGAGGCGCGCGCCGCGATCACGCTGCCGAACAGACTTGCGATCGTGCCCGCCAAAGCGACGCCAGCCGAATGAAACAAAAATGCTCCGCCTCCAGTCAGAACCAGCGAAAGCAGATTCTTGACGAGAATAAGCCGGCCGAAAAGCCGGTCGTCGAACCTCGCCCGCACCAAGGCGGTCGAATAGTCGAACAGCCCGTTGACCACCGCCGTCAACAGCGCGAGCAGGATCAGAACGCCGTCAAAATCGAGGGTCGGTCCAAGATAGGCGAACAGGGTCGTGGCGAGCGCCAGGCCGCAAGCCACCGCGATGAAGGACATGTCAAGCGTCGCCCGCACCACCGGCTGCTGATCGCGCACCCTCGCGGAGTAGAAACGTGTCGCCGCGAGGCGCAGCCAATCGAACAGCGCGGTTTGCACGACGGCGGCGATCGAAAAGGCGATGGCGAAACGGCCATACTCCTCCGGACCGAGATATTTTGCGACAAGCAGACCGATCACGAAATTCGTGGCGGAATTGGCCAGAAATGCGAGGAGAACATTCACCGCGCCGCATCCCCGCAAGCGATGCGGCGCAGGGCGCGAAGCCGCCCAAAATCGTCGCCCGCGATCTTGGGCTGGCGCATTCGCGCTGCGTCTCTCGGGGTTGCGGGATTGCGGGCGATCAAGATTCCGCGCGCTCCCACTGACCCAGAGTCGCCAGCTCTTTCAGCGCCTGGGCGTCGCGCGGCGTGACGTCGGGATGGTTCGGGTCCGCCGTGGCAGGATCGAAGTATCTCCACGACCGCACGCATTTGACGCCGTTCGCGGGCGCGAACAACACGGCGACGCCCTTGACCTCTGGCAATCGAATCGCCTCGGGCGGCGCCTCGTTCTCGTCTTCTATTCTGATGTCGGAGGTGATGCAGACTTCGGCGAAATCGATCCCGTCGAGCGCCACGCGCAACTTTGCGTCAGAGATGTAAACGCGCGGCGCGGCCTCGAGCGAGGAGCCGATGCGCTTTTGCGCGCGCTCGAGCTCCAAAGCGCCGGTGACAACGGCGCGGATCGCGCGAATATCGCTCCATTTTTTCGCCAGCGCCTCGTCGCGCCAATGCGACGGGACGTCCGGAAAAACTTCCAAATGCACTGAGGCGGCGCCCGGAGAGCGCGAGAGCCAGGCTTCTTCGGCGGTAAAGACCAGGATCGGCGCGAGCCAGGTCGTGACGCAGCGGAAAATATGCTCGATCGTCGCCAGCGCCGCCTTGCGCTTCTCGCTCGACGGCGGATCGCAATAAAGCGCGTCCTTGCGGATGTCGAAGTAGAAGGCCGAAAGATCGCTGGTCATGAAGGGCGTCAGCAGCGCCACGACTCTTTTGTAGTCATAAGCCGCATAGGCTGTGCGAACAGCTTCATCGAGTTCGACCAGCCGGTGCAGCATCAGCCGCTCAAGTTCGGGCGCGTGGGCGAGATCGTGGATAGCATCTTGGGCGCCGGGCGCGTGATGCGCCAGCGTGCCGAGCATCCAGCGAATCGTGTTGCGCAGCTTGCGGTAGGTCTCGACGAAGGTCTTGAGGATCTCCGGTCCCACGCGCAGATCGTCGGCGTAATCCGAAGCGCAGACCCAAAGGCGCAGGATGTCGGCGCCGGCGTCGGCGATCACCTTTTGCGGAGCGACCACATTGCCGAGCGATTTCGACATTTTGCGGCCCTTCTCGTCCAGCACAAAGCCATGGGTGAGTACCGCGTCATAGGGCGCGCGATGGCGCGTGCCGCAGGATTCCAGCAGCGAGGAATGAAACCAGCCGCGATGCTGGTCGGAGCCTTCGAGATACATGATCTCGTCGGCGCCGCCGTCGCGCTTGCGGTGAATGCCAGCAAGACTCGGGAAAGCCTTGGGGTCTTCGAGCACGAAGGCGTGGGTGCAGCCCGAATCAAACCACACGTCGAGCACGTCGGAGATTTTTTCGTAAAGTTCGGGATCATAGTCCGGCGCAAGGAAGCGCTGGGCCGCTCCCGCTTCGAACCAGGCGTCGGCGCCCTCTTTAGCGAAGGCGCTCACGATGCGCTCGTTTACGCGCGCGTCGATCAGCGGCTCATGCGTTCCCTTCTTGACGAACAAGGCGATCGGCACGCCCCAGGCGCGCTGGCGCGAGACAACCCAATCAGGACGTCCCGCGATCATGCCGGTGATGCGGTTTTCGCCGGCCTTGGGCGTCCATTGCGTGCGGGCGATTTCGGCGAGCGCGATCTCACGCAAGGTCTTGGACCGCGAGCCTTCAGGCTCGCTGGAGCCATGCGAGCCTAAGGGCACGCGGTCCAGCGGCTTGTCCATCGCGATGAACCATTGCGGCGTGTTGCGGAAGATCACCGGCTTTTTGGAGCGCCAGGAGTGCGGATACTGGTGCTTCAGGCGCCCGCGCGCGAGAAGATTGCCCGCCTGGATCAGCGCGGCGATGACCGCCTCATTCGCGTCGCCCTTGTCGCCCTTGTCGTTGAACACGCGCTTGCCTGTGAAGCCCGGAGCTTCCTCGGTAAAAACGCTGTCTGCGTCGACTGTGTAGGGGATGCGGGTCTGGATGCCGCGCAGGGTAAGATCGCGCTGGTTCGCCATCCAGATGCGGTAGTCATCTGCACCATGGCCAGGCGCTGTATGCACGAAGCCCGTGCCGGTGTCGTCGGTGACATGATCGCCGTCAAGGAGCGGAACCTCGGCGGGATACATATGCGCGTCAAAGTCGAATACGGCGTCGAAGTCCTTCGGCCGGTTCGATGCGATAAACTCCCTAAGCGGGTGATCGCAAACGAGGGTTTTCAGTTCGTCCGCGCTCACATTCCGCACCCGCTCGAAGGCCTCGACCTTCGCCGACTTGAGGACATCTGCGGCGAGCTTGTCCGCGAGCACATACTGTGCGCCAGCCTTAGCCCAGTTGCCCTCCGGCGCCTGCACGACCCGATAGAGCCCGTAGGCGATCTTGTGTGAAAAAGAGATCGCTCGATTGCCGGGCAGCGTCCAGGGTGTCGTGGTCCAGATCACGATAGAGGAGCCGATTAACGTCTCTATGGTCGTCGCAGCCTGCCGCTCGTCGTGTGTGGCCGGACGACCGAGACGCTCTTCCAACTTCACCGATACCGCCGGCGGGCGCTCATCTAGTTGCAATGATCTGTTGTCGATTACCGGAAACGCCACGAAAACCGTATCGCTAACATGGTCCTCGTACTCCACCTCCGCCTCAGCCAGCGCGGTCTTTTCCACCACCGACCACATCACCGGCTTCGAGCCGCGATACAGCAGCCCATTCGCCGCGAATTTCATGATTTCGGCGGCGATCCGCGCCTCGGCCTCGAAGGCCATGGTCGAATAGGGACGCTCCCACTCTCCCGCGACGCCGAGCCGCTTAAACTCCTCGCGCTGCACCGATAGCCATTTTTCGGCATAGGCGCGGCACTCCTTGCGAAAGGCGATCATCGCGGCGGGGTCGGAAAAGTCCGGCTTTTTGAGCCCCTTGGCGCGGTAATTCTCCTCCTCGATCTTCCATTCGATCGGTAGGCCGTGACAGTCCCAGCCCGGCACATAGGCGCAATCCTTGCCCAGCATCCGCTGGCTGCGGGTCACCACATCTTTCAGGATTTTATTCAGCGCGTGGCCGATGTGAATATTGCCGTTGGCGTAGGGCGGGCCGTCGTGCAGCACGAATTTCGGGCGCCCGGCGGCGACTTCGCGCAGTTTGCGAGTGAGGCTGATTTCCTCCCAGCGCGCGAGAATTTTGGGCTCCTGCTGGGGCAAGCCCGCACGCATCGGAAAATCCGTTTTGGGCAGATAGAGACTCGCCGAATAGTCGGCCGGCGTCTTAGGGGTGTCGTTCATCTGTGAAACCAAGCTATTGCGGCGCGCGGCGCTGGCCGTCTGGCGCGTGGCTGGAAGGAGCGGGCGAGGAGGCGCCGTTGCGGCGCAAAAACCCGGACCCCGCGCGAGCGTCTAGCTGCGAGCGCGGGCCGGGCCGATAATTCGTCTCAAGGCGCGGAACATCATCCCCAAGCCTTAGCAGCCTAGGAATAAGAGGAAAAGAGGGATATTTGCGCCCCGCTCAGCGCAACCGCCGGAACGGGTTACTCAAAAAGCCCGACAGCGCCGCCCCTCCGGCGAGCAAGGCCAAGATCGGCAGCAGGAATAAAAGCGCGCCGCTCAGGAAAATAAGTCCGAACACCAGCACGAGGCCGATCGCGAGAGCCAAAAGCGCGCTGGCGAAGGGGCCGAGCTTTACGATCTTGATCGTTCCATAGCCGGTGGAATAGGAAATCCTGCCCGCAGGGGACTGGTCGTCCTCGGGGGGAAGAATGTCGACGCGGCCCTTGGGGGCCTCGACCCGGTTTGAGTTATCCTCGGTCATAACATTTCTCCGCGGCGGGCGCCGCCGAGCGTATATATAAGCATTAAACCCTACCCGACAACGAGCGGCGAAAACCGGGAGCCTCCACCCGTCGCAATTACTCGTGCTCCAGAATTTCGCGCGCGGCGGCGGCGTCCGCGTGCATTTGCGTGATCAGCGCGTCGATGGAGCTGAATTTTTCCTCGCCGCGAAGAAAGCCGTAAAAGGCGACTTCGACCATCTCGCCATAGAGATCGCCGGAAAAATCGAAAACGAAGACTTCGAGCAGCGGCGGGCCGTCGTCGAAAGTGGGGCGGCGGCCAAAGCTGGCGACCCCTCCGTGCACAACGCCGCGCGCCTCCAACGTCACCGCGTAAACGCCGTAGCGCAACCGGTTGGAGGGATCGAGCGCGATATTGGCGGTCGGAAAGCCAAGGCCGCGCCCCCGCTTTTCGCCATGAACGACGACACCCTCGATGAAATAAGGACGTCCGAGCAAGTTTCTGGCGAGCGCGACATCGCCGCGCTCCAGGGCCTCGCGCGTCGCAGTGGAGGAGACGGCGTCGAGGCTGCCGGCCTCGTCCTTGACGATGCGCTCGACGATCTCGACGCCAAAGCCCAGCCGTGCGCCCTCGGCCCGTAAAAAATCGGCGCCGCCCTGGCGCTGGGCGCCAAAGCGGAAATCATAGCCGGCCACGACCGCCGACACGCCAAGCCGCCGCGCCAATATTTCGCCAGTGAACTCCTCCGCCGTCAGCGCCGCCAAACGGGCGTCGAAGGTGAGCGTTATGATGCCGTTAAGGCCGAGACGGGCCAGCAAAGCGGCTTTGGCGTCGGGCGGAGTGAGGCGGAAAATGACCGAGCGGCCGGCGAAAAAATCAGAAGGGTGCGGCTCGAAAGTCAGCAGCGCGCAAGGCTTTTGCATGACGCGCGCAAGCGCCTGGGCTCTGGCGATGACGCCCTTGTGACCGCGGTGCAGCCCGTCGAAATTCCCGAGCGCCACGACGGCGCTCGCAAGCCCAGGCGGCGGAGCGGCGGGGTCGCGGACGTCGATGAAAGGATGCGCGGCGTCAGGCAAGGCTGCTTCCGGGAAAGGGCGGCGAAGAATAAGCTCCAGAAGCGCCGTTCGGCCCTGCGTCAGGCCGAGGCGGCGGCGGCTGTGCGATTGGCCTGCTCCCGGCTCGGCACCATGACCATCGCCTCACCGTCGAGCACCACCTTGCCGTCGACGAGACATTCGCATTTCAGTTTGGCGCGGCGGCCCTTTTCGGTCAGTTCGACGACCTCGACCACCACATTGATTACGTCGCCGATTTTCACGGGGGCCCGGAAAAACAACGTTTGCGAAAGATAGACCGCCCCCGGCCCCGGCAGATACATGCCGATCACCGTCGAAATCAGCGAGGCGGTATAAAGGCCATGCACAATACGCTCGCCAAAGCGCGTCTTGCTCGCGAAGTGATCGGAGAGGTGTATCGGATTGCGATCGCCGGAAAGGTCGGCGAAGGCGATCACATCGTCGTCCATCACGGCCTTCATCAACGTCTCGCGCATGCCGACGCTCAGGTCTTCGAAATAATAGATTTTGAACGGCGTAGACATGGATTTCACCGAAGGGTTCGATGGGGACGGGCGCTTTTTCGCGTTTCCTTATTACCACACAACTTCGCGGGCCAAAGCTACGGGTTTGGTTTTTGCGCGCGCAAGCAATCTCGCCAGCGCACGGCGATCGAGTTCTTCGCCCGCGCCATAGAGTTCTTCCCGATGCACGCCCCGGGTTATGAACAGGCAATCGAGGCCTGCCGCCCCGGCGCCGAGAAGGTCCGTATCGGCCCCGTCGCCAATCGCCAGCACGCGCCCACGAGGCGTCGACGCGCATCTCAGCGCATCGACGCGCGCCAGAGCCGCGTCGTAAATAGGGGGATGAGGCTTGCCGAACATTTTCGCCTCGCCGCCCATCGCGACGTAGCGCTGCGCCAGCGCGCCGGCGCACCAATACAGCCGATCGCCAACTTCGACCACTATGTCGGGATTCGCGCAGAGCATGACGAGATCACGCCGGAGCAGCTGTTCGAGCCGCGCGTCGTAATCTTCCGGCGTCTCGCGATCCTCGTCGATTAATCCCGTGCAAACGACGTAATCGGCGTCACTCGGGCCGACCAGCCGAAGCGGCGCGCCGAGGAGGCGACCGGCCGTTTCGAACAGGCCCATGTCGCGCCTCGGCCCGAGATGATGGCAGGCTTCGCCCCTTCGCGCGACGATCTCGCGCAGGGTCAATTCGCCCGCCGAGATCAGGTCGTCATAGCAGTCGCTGGCAAGCCCGAGCCTTTCGAGCTGGCCGCGCACCTCCTGGCTGGGGCGCGAGGCGTTGGTGATCAGCACAGCCGTCCCGCCGCTGGCGCGAAACGCCCGCAACGCCACCGCCGCGGGCGCGAAATGTCGGGCGCCGTCAATCAAAACGCCCCAAACATCGCAAAGCATGGCGTCATAGCCGGCGGCGAGCGTGGAGAGACTCGCAAGCGTCGGAATATCGTCGGCGCAAGCTTGCCACTCCGTCGCAGCGGGCGCACTCAAAATCTTGCGCCTTCGATCACGGCGGCGTGGGTCGCTCCGGCGACCGGCGTAAAAACGTCGTTCGCTTCGTCGAGCGCCAGGAGACGCCCGTCCATAACCCCGAAATAGGCTCCATGCAGCCGCAGATAATGGCGCGATTCGAGCGTGGCGATCCAGGGGAAGCTGCGCAGATTGCGCAGCCCCTGCTTGATCGATTCGAACACCAGGCGCTCGACGTAGGCGTCGCTGACCGGCTCCGGAGGCGCCCCGGCGCGGTCGGCGGCCGGCTCCAGCAGACGAATCCAACGGCCGATGAAATCGCCGGCCGACAGCGGGCGCGTGTAAGGGTCGATCCTGCTTTCGGCGAAGGCGCGCGCGCCGCCGCATTGGGCGTGTCCCAACACGACGATATGCCGCACCTTGAGCGCCATGACCGCATATTCCAACGCCGCCGACGCACCGTGATAATGATCGTCGGGCTCGTAAGGCGGGATGAGATTGGCGACGTTGCGCAGCACGAATAATTCGCCGGGGCCGGCGTCGAAAATGGCCTCGGGCGAGACCCGCGAATCGCAGCAGCCGATGATCATCGTCTTCGGGCGCTGGCCTTTCTCTGCGAGATCGCGAAATCGCTCGTGCTCTCCCGGGAAGCGCCCGGTCAAAAAGGTCTCGTAGCCTTCGACGAGATGGCGCGGGAAGGCGTCGGTCGGCGAGGTCGCGCTGCTGGCGTCGGTCAATTTTCTATCCTCGGTGGGCCGGTCGCGTCAGGCGCCCCGCCGTTAGGACGCCCGTCGCGGGGCTGGGCTATTGGCGCGGCGGCGAACGCTCCCTTATTGTAGAGGCGGGGCCGGCAGGCAAGCGAAGATTCCCGCCAAAGGTCGCGGAACTAGTAAAGAACAAAGGGAGACACCATGATTGCGACGCTGAAGCGCAGCGTGCTGGCGATGCCCGGCTCCAATGCGCGAGCGCTTGAGAAGGGCAAGACGCTAAAAGCCGACGTGTTGATGTTCGAGCTCGAGGACGGCGTCGCCGAAAGCGCCAAAGTTCTGGCTCGGGAGCAGGTCGCGAGCGCCGTTAAAGGCGGAGGCTATGGCCAGCGTCAACTGGCGGTGCGGGTCAATGCGCGTGGATCGGAATGGTATAAGGGCGACATCGCGGCCATCGCCGCCGCCGCTCCGGATGCGATCGTCATCCCGAAAATTAATTCCCGCGAGGATGTGCTCAAGGCCGCCGCCGATCTAATCGCAGCAGGCTCCCCGGCGCGAACCCGTCTCTGGGCCATGATCGAGACGCCGCGCGCGATTCTTGACATTGAGAAAATCGCCAGCGCCGCCGACGATTCGGCCTCCCGCCTCGAGGTCCTGGTGCTGGGTCCAAATGACATCGCCAAGTCGACGCGGGCGCGGCTGACGCCGGGCCGGCCGGCGCTGCTTTCCTGGCTTTCGGCGGGCGTTCTGGCCGCGCGGGTCCATGGAATCGAGATTATCGACGGAATCTACAACGATTTCAACGATGAAGCTGGACTACGCCGGGAGGCGGAACAGGGTCGCGATCTCGGCATGGACGGGAAAATGCTGATTCATCCTTCGCAAATTGGGCCCATAAACGAGATTTTCGCGCCAAGCGAGACGGAAGTCGCGCTCGCAAGGAAAATTCTGGCCATTTTCGACGCGCCCGAAAACGCCGACAAAGGCGTCGTGCAGATCGATGGCCAGATGATCGAGCGTCTGCATCTCGGCGTGGCGCGGCGGACGCTGGCGCTGGTTGACGCGGCGGCGGAACAGTAGGCCCGGCTGCCGACAAATGAAGTCGGTTGATCGCTTTTCAGGCAAGGGCGGCCTGTTTCACTGGCGCCTTTGCTCGGCTATAAGGAGTCTTGGCGAGGAATTGAGAATGGTTGAAAACGAGCACGATACGCCGGATGCGTCGCAAGGCGCCGGCGACCCCAGGACTCCCGAGCACGGCGCCCCCGTCGAGGGAGCTCTTGATTCGCAAGAACCCGATCGCGAGCTCTTTGCCCACCAATCCGAACCGGACGAACCCGAGGTCGCTACACGTGAAGCCGCGCCGGAGTCGGCGCCCGAGCCAGCGATCGTGACGCCTGCCCGAAAATCGAGGGGCTATTGGCAAAAGTTGACGCTGTTTGTCGCCGTTCTGGGATTGCTGGCGACAGCCATCGGCCTCGGGGCGATGAAATTTAAAGGCAAGGACGAGCGACTGCGCGCAATAAGCGACGCGATCGAAGCCGCCGCCAAGGATCCCGGGGGGGTCGCATCGACGCTCGAAACCAAGCTCGCCGACTTGTGGGCTCCAGCCCCGCCGGCGGCCGAGGACGATCGTAAACCAAAGCCGCGGCGAAGCGCCGCGAATGAAGCCGCCCCCACTCCGTCCCCCGCCGCCGAACAGAAGCCGCCGCCGGTTAGCGAGACGCCGCGCCCTGCCCCGACGCCCAGCTGGGCCTCTCCTCAGGAGCCCAAACCTGCGCCCGTCGCCGAGCCGACGCCCGCGACTCCGCCCGCCGTGCGCAGCGAGGACGGCGCGCAGATCGGAGCGCTCGTCAAAAGAATCGAGCAGCTAGAGACGACCGTGCGCGAAGCCGCCAGAGACGCGCAGCTAGTCGCCAAGTCTCCCGAAGCCGGCGAAAAGACCGCAGCGCCGACGAGTGACCAGGGCTCCTATCTCAACGCGCTCGAAGGCCGCATCGACGAACTCGCCGACGAGATCCGCAAGGTGCGCGAGCAGCTTGATCAGCCCAAGGGCGAAACGCGCGTGGCGCCGGACGCCGCCGAGGCGGCCGCGTCAAAGCAGGTGAAAGCGATAACGGCCGCCGAAACCCTGACTCTCGCGCAATCGCTGCAGCATGCGCTTGAGCGGGGCCGTCCTTTCGCGGCCGAACAGGCCGCGCTGAGCGAGCGAGGCGTCGATCCGCAACTGCTTGCCCCTCTGGCGCCTTTCGCCGATCAGGGCGCGCCGACCACGGCGCGACTGTTGACCTCCTTCGCTCCGCTCGCCAAGCGCTTGCGCGCCCTCGACGAGGCGCCGACCGCGGGCGCCTCGCTCGCCGATCAGTTGTTGCACGACGCGGGCAAGCTGGTGCGCGTGCGCCCCGTCAACGAGCCGGCAAAGGTTTCGATCAGCGAGCTTGTCGCGCAAATCGAAGTTGCGCTCGCTCATGACGATCTGGACGGCGCCAGCGAGGCATTCGACAAACTGCCGGACAACGCGCGCAGCGAAGCCAATGCCTTTGGCGAAACGCTGAACCAGCGGCGCGCAGCGGAGCAGGCCGCGAGGTCCCTGCTGGCGAACGCCCTCGCCGGGCTCCTTCATCTCAAGAATTAAGTCGGGAAGCGCTCGATCATGTGGTTTATCCTCCTCTCACTCCTCGCGCTCGCCGCCCTCGCCTACGGGCTCGAATGGGTCATCGACCAACCCGGCTCGCTGACGCTGGACTGGGGCGGCTACCACGTCGACACGTCCATTCCGGTGGCGGTCGGCTGTCTGCTGGTCGCCGTGGCCGCTTTGGTGCTGCTCTGGGCGGTTGCTTCGACGGCGTTCGGCATGCCGGGACGGTTTCGCGAGTTGTCAACCGGGCGGCGGCGCGAAAAGGGCTTCAAGGCTTTGTCGCGCGGCATAGTCGCGGTGGGCGCCGGGGATTCGTCGGGCGCCCGCAAGGCCGCCCAGGAGGCCGAAAAATACCTGCCCGGCGAACCGCTGGCGCAATATCTGAAAGCGCAGGCGGCCCAGCTTGATGGCGATCGCGGCAAGGCCGAGGCCGCATTTCACCAAATGACGCTGTCGCCGGAAACCAAGCTGCTGGGCCTGCGCGGCCTGCATATCGAGGCGCGAAGACGCGAGGACGCCGAGGCGGCGCATCATTTCGCCAAGGCGGCGCACGAGATCGCGCCGTTGCCTTGGGCCGGCTCGGCCGTTTTGGAGCACTATACGGCGCAGGGCGAATGGGAAAACGCCCGCGCCGCCATTGAAGAAAGTTTTAAGGCCAAGGCCATCGACCTTGCCTCTGCGCAGCGGCTGCGCGCGGTGATCGAGACGGCGATGGCGACGGAAAAACAAGCCAGTAGTCCGCAAGAAGCGCTGCATCTCTCGCGCTTGGCGCTCAAGCGGCGCCCCAACTTCACGCCGGCCGCCGTCGTCGCCGCGCGCGTGTTGACTCGCCATGGTGACAACAAGCAGGCGTTGAAACTGATCGAAAGCGTCTGGCCGAAGGCGCCGCATCCCGATCTTGGAGCGGCCTATCTCGATGCGCTTCCCGCCGAATCGAACGCGCAAATGCTGGACCGGGTCAAACGACTCGCCCAACTTGCTCCCACCGCTCCCGAGAGCTGCCACATTTTGGCGCAGGTGGCGCTTTCGGCGCGCGAGTTCGCGAAGGCGCGCGAAGCGCTGGCCCCTCTGGTAGCGCCGGGAGAGCAACCAACCGCTCACACCTGTTTGCTGATGGCGGAAATCGAGGACGCTGAGCTTGGTCCAAGCGGGCCGGTGCGCGAATGGCTGGCGCGCGGCTCGCGCGCGCCGCGCGATCCGGTTTGGATCGCCGACGGCGTCGCGTCGAGAAGCTGGGCGCCCATTTCCCCGAAGACCGGGCGTCTCGACGCTTTCGAATGGGCGCCGCCGCCGGATTCGCCTCAAGGGGCAACGACCGACGGGCGGCCGAATATACCGCCGGCCTTCGTCGCCCCGACGCCGACCATCGCGGTCGCGCCGCCCTCGGCCGAAACGCCGGCTTAAGCCGGGGCCCTTTTTTCGCTATCGGGCCGCGCCCTTGTCTAAACGGCGAATCCGCACATAAAGCGCGCCCTCGCCGCCATGCTTGCGCGAGGCTTCGCCAAATCCGACGACAACATCGCGCAGTGCAGGCGCTTGCAGCCAGAGCGGAGCCATCCGTCGCAACACCCCGCCGGCGTCGGCGTGGGACCCTTTGCCGGTGACGACGATCGCCAGTTTCGCCCCATCGGCTTGCGACCGACGCAAGAAACCGATCAGCGCATGATGAGCTTCGGCCTGGCGCATCCCGTGCAGGTCGAGTTTGGCGTCGACGTCGAGTCGCCCGCGGCGCAGTTTAGTGCGGGTGCGGTGATCGATGTCGGAAAGCGCCGGAACAGCGCGGGCGAGCGGCGGGGAGTCGCGATGGGTCTGGGCCGCGCCGACGGGCCGCGCTTCTGGGGCGACCGGCTCCGGCTTGGCGTGGATAGGGCGGGCGCGAAACGGCCGCACGTCGGCGGTGACCGCCGACCATAATTCGAGATCGAGCGCGGACAGCAATTTCGCCCGCCCGGCTGATCGCTTCGGCTCGCTCATGGCCCCTCCACGTCGCGCGGCAGTAGGACGACAAAATCCGCGCCGTGGCGCAGGCCGCCGGCCAAAGCGCCGGCGCGCGCGCCAGAGCCGAAATATATGTCGGCCCGGCTCTCGCCAAGGATCGCCGAACCCGTGTCCTGTGCGATCATCAATTGCGCAAAAGGAACCAAGTTCTCGCCGCGCCAAGGAATTTGCGCCGTAATCCAGAATGGCGAGCCATAGGCCCATAGTCCGCGATCCACCGCGATGGAACGCAGCGGCGTCAGCGCGCAGCCTTGGCCGCCGATGGGTCCAAACGCCCGCGCCGGCGACTCGTCGGCGCGAAAGAACACGTAGGACTTGTTTTCCTGCATCAGCAGACGGCCGGCCTCGCCGGGTCCGAGCCCCAATTCGCGCAGCGTGTCTTTGAGGACTTGCAGCGACATTTGCGCCTCCGGAACCAGACCGCGCGCAATCAGCAACCGGCCGACCGACGTATAGGGATGGCCGTTGCGCCCGTCATAGGTCAGCGCGACCCCGCCTCCATCCGGAAAGCGCAACCGCGCCGATCCCTGAACTTGCATCAAGAATAATTCGACCTGATCGCGCACGAAACCCAGGGGCGGTCGGCGATTTTCCCACGGACCATCTTCTATGACGCGCCGTTCGGCGTAGGGCTCAATCGTGCGATCGGCGCGGAGGCGGGCGCTGGTCAACGGGGCGCCGGCGGGATCCAGCAACGGCGTCTCGTTCAACGTGACAAGGTCTTGCGGCCGAGCCAGCACGGGAGCTGAAAAACCTGGCTCCGCGTCGCGTCGCGCCTCGACCTCCACCTCGTAATAGCCGGTGAGGAATCCGGGCGTCGACAGGCGAAACGGCGCAAACCAGCTCTTGAAAAAGCCGGCGGCGTCCCCCGGAGCAGACAGGGCGGCTCGGCAGGCCGCGGTCAAGCGCGCGGTAGGGCCCAGCGCCGGCCGCCGCTGCGCTACGCCGGCGCAGATAATTTCCGCGGAGCGCCGAAAGGCGTCCAGCGCGGCTTCTAAATCGTCAGCCTCAAAGCCCTTCAATGCGTCGAAGGAAACAGCCTCGCGCTTCGCCAGTGCGGGCGGCGGCATGGATCAACGGACGGTTTCGGTCGCAACGAGCTTCCAGTTGGGGTCTCGCGCCTTCGGATTGCGCGCGAAAGTCCACAAATCGACAATCTTCGCCGCGTGATCCAGATCTCCTTCAATAATCTGACCTTCGCGGTTGCGCCGCGCGGTGAGCAACTTGGTGACGAAACGCACGGTGATGCTGTTTGACTCGGGCAGCGCGCGCGCATCGTCGACCGTCGCCGAATCAATCGAGACGAGAGCGCTTTCGACCGTTTCGCCGCGCGCCTCCCGCGCCGAAATTTCCGCGGCGAAACTGTCGAACACATCGGCCGAAAGAAGCCGGCGCAGCGTGTCGCGATCTCCCTTGGCGAAGGCCGCGACGATTATTTCATAGGCTTTGCGCGCGCCTTCGATGAAAACGGTGGCGGAAAAAGCCGCATCGGCCGCAGCGACGCCGTCGAGCCCAGCCCAAGCCTTGCTCCCCGCCTCGGCTATGCCGTTCCAACGGTCGGCGGGCAAAGGCTTGGCCGCGCCGGACAGCGGCGCCGCGTCCGGCAGCGGGCCGCCGCGCGCAGACGCGCCAAACGGAGGGAAGCGACTGGGTGTCGAGCTTTCACGACCATTCCGCTCTCCGAGCACCGAACGCAGTTTCCACAGCACAAATATGGCTAATGCCGCGAAAATCAGCACAGAGGGATCGAAGCCTTCGTCCATGGGCAATTGAGTCACTCCCGGAAGTTACAAGTTTGCGGTAACATGTCGGCGGTTGCATGTCACGAATCAACCCCCAGTTATATCTATCTTGGGCCACGGAACGCCGCCCCGAGAGGTTGTTAGGCCGTGAATAAGTCGAAACTCGTCGCCTATGCGATTGGCGCCTGGCTCGTTGTCGAGGTCGTCGCCTTTTTGCTGGTGGTGCAATTTCTGGGAGTCGTCGCGGCGGTCGCCCTTGGCGCCGGCACGACGTTGCTCGGCCTCTTGGACATTAGACGCCTGTTGACTTATTTGCGCGCTCGCGTGGGCAGGTCCACCGAAAAGAAAGCTCAACCTGCGTCCAAAATGGTCGACGGGGGCTTGCAGGCCCTGGGCGCTCTCCTGTTGATTTTGCCTGGTTTCGCCTCGGACCTTGTGGGACTGGCGCTTAAGGCGCCATCCATCCGCGCCGATATCGCGCAACGTCTGCGGAGCGGCGACTCCCGCAAAGGTCCTCGCACCATCGACCTCGCGCCCAACGAGTGGAAAAGCCTCGACCACCGCAAGCCAAGGCGGCGCGGCGCGCCGGCCAAACCCAGCGGCGCGCCCCCCGAGGCTTGCTAAAGACGCATAGTCATCTTGTCGCGCCAGAGGAGACGTGTTAACGCGAGCGCGGCTTAAGAGGCGCGCGCCGCCAACCGGCGCGCGCTTTAGCGAAATGGGATTTTTAGGGAGCTCAATATGGCGGACGGCAATGGCAACGGCGGCGCGGGGCAGGGAGCTCCTAGCGCGCCGGCCCTCAATGCTTTGGGGCAATATCTCAAGGATCTCTCCTTCGAAAATCCCAATGCGCCGCGCTCGCTCGGGCCGCAGGAAAAAGCGCCTAATATTGGCATTCAGGTCAATGTTAACGCCAAGCAGCTGGCGCCGACCGACTTCGAAGTGTCGATCTCGCTCGACGCCAAGGCCGGCGAGGGGGCTGATCTTTTGTTCAAGCTCGATCTCGAGTATGCGGGCGTGTTTCGCTTGACCAATATTCCGGAAGAGCAGATGCATCCGATCGTCATGATCGAATGCCCGCGCCTGTTGTTTCCATTCGTGCGGCAGATTGTAGCCGACGCCACCCGCGACGGCGGATTCCCGCCGCTGTTCATCGACCCGATCGACTTCGTTGGGCTCTATCAGCAGAAGGCCGCCGAAACGCAAAACGCCAACATCGCCTCGGCGAACTGAAGTCCGGGAAGTTCAAGCGGTCGGAAGCCCGTAACGAACCAGCGTCGCCGCAAGAGCCTCGCTCGGCGCGGCGCCGCTGGTGAAAATCGCGCGGCGCCCCGGCGCCTCGCCATGCAGCGAATCCGGGCCGAAGCGCTCGACCAGCACCTGATCGGCGCGTCGGGCGATGGCCGGAGCGGGATCAATCCAGATGACCGGCCACGGCGCGAGATGGGTGAAGGAATCGAGCAGCAGCGGATAGTGGGTGCATGCCAGCACGATCACATCGGTGCGCGCGCCCTCCGCTTGCACGAAGCAAGGGGCGATCTCTGCGGCTATGGCGCCGTGCGCGAGCTTTTCGCCGTGCATAGCGCTTTCGGCGAGCTTGGCCAGATTCTTTGACCCGACCAGCGTCACGGCGCAGTCGCCTGCAAATTCCTGAATTAGCTTTTGCGTATAGTCGCGCGCCACTGTGCCAGGCGTCGCCAGCACGGAAATCAGTTTCGTCCGCGACAGCCCCGCGGCGGGTTTGATCGCCGGCACCGTGCCGACAAAGGGAATCCCGGGCCACTGCGCGCGCAATTGAGGCAACGCCAGGGTCGAAGCCGTGTTGCAGGCGATGACTACAATATCGGGCGTCCGCTGTTCGATAAGCGTCTCCATGACGGAAAGGATCCGCGCGACCAGCTCCGATTCGCCCCAGGAGCCATAAGGAAAACCGGCGTCGTCCGCGCAATAGACGAACTCCGCGTTAGGACGAATCTTGGCGATTTCCGAGAAGACGGTGAGCCCGCCGAGGCCTGAATCAAAGACGAGGATTTTGGGGGAGCGGGTCATCACTAGGGCGAGGCTTTCGAGCGGCGGGCGGCGAACTTTCGCCGAACAGGCATAAGACAGCCGCGGCCTATAACAAAGAGTGGTTGACGCTTTGACCGCGCTCTCCCTTATGTTACGAAAATTCAACTAAGGGCGCCGCGCTTTCTTTTTTGAGGCGGACCGACCAACGAAAAAGGGGCGAAAAAGCCCCAGGCGAAAAGGGAGACTTACCCATGAACGAACGGCGCTCGTCCTTTGGCTATGAAGATCTGCTGGCCTGCGGCCGCGAAGAATTGTTCGGTCCCGGCAATGCGCAGTTGCCATTGCCGCCGATGCTGATGTTCGACCGGATCACTGAAATTTTCGAGACAGGCGGTGAACACGGCAAGGGCTATGCGCGCGCTGAATTCGACATCAAGCCGAACCTGTGGTTCTTCGACTGTCATTTCAAGGGCAATCCCGTCATGCCCGGCTGCCTGGGCCTCGACGCGCTGTGGCAGATGGTCGGTTTCTACCTCGCCTGGCTCGACAATCCCGGACGCGGCATGGCGCTCGGCGTCGGCGAGGTGAAATTTTCCGGCATGGTGCGTCCGACGGTGAAGTTGGTCACTTATGGCATAGACTTCAAACGCGTGTTCAAGGGCAAACTGGTGCTCGGCATCGCGGACGGCTGGGTGTCGGCCGACGGCGAGCGGATATACGAAGCAAAGGATTTGCGCGTGGGCCTCGCCAAGGCTTGAAGCGAAGCGAAGGCTCGAGGCGGAGCGCCGGCGCCGGGGCGAAGCAATGAAAGCGCGCGGGCGCCGCACGGCGCGCCGGCGCGAAGGGAGGAAGTACAATGAGACGTGTCGTCGTCACCGGAATGGGGATCGTATCGTCGATCGGCAATAACACGAATGAGGTTGTCGCCTCGCTGCGCGAAGCGAGATCTGGGATCGTCAAGGCCGACAAATACGCCGAGCTCGGCTTTCGCTCGCAGGTGCACGGCATGCCGACGCTCGACGCGAGCAAAGTCGTAGACCGCCGCGCCATGCGCTTTCACGCCGCCGGCACCGCCTGGAACCATGTCGCCATGGAGCAGGCCATCGCCGATTCCGGCCTTGGCGAAGACGAAGTCTCCAACGTGCGCACCGGCATTATCATGGGTTCGGGCGGCCCTTCCGCGAAAGTCATCGTCGATTCCGCCGATCTGACCCGCACCAAGGGGCCAAAGCGCGTCGGCCCCTTCGCCGTGCCCAAGGCCATGTCCTCGACAGCCTCGGCGACGCTCGCCGTCTGGTTCAAGATCAAGGGCGTCAATTATTCGATCTCCTCGGCCTGCGCGACCTCGAACCACTGCATCGGCAACGCCTACGAGCAAATTCAATGGGGCAAGCAGGATATTGTGTTCGCGGGCGGCTGCGAGGAACTTGAATGGGAGCTCTCGGTGCTGTTCGACGCCATGGGCGCTATGTCCTCGTCCTACAACGATACGCCTGCTACGGCGTCGCGCGCCTATGACAAGAACCGCGACGGCTTCGTGATCGCCGGCGGCGCCGGCGTGGTGGTGCTCGAGGAATATGGGCGCGCCAAGGCGCGAGGCGCGAAGATCTACGCGGAGATCGCTGGCTATGGCGCGACGTCGGACGGCTTCGACATGGTGGCTCCTTCCGGCGAAGGCGCGGTCCGCTGCATGCGCCAGGCGCTCGCCACCGTGAAGACTCCGATCGACTATATCAACCCGCACGCCACTTCGACCCCGGTCGGCGACGTGAAGGAGATCGAAGCGCTCCGCGAAGTTTTTGGCGCGGGCGACAAATGCCCGCCAATTTCCGCGACCAAATCGCTGACCGGCCATTCGCTCGGCGCGACAGGCGTGCAGGAGGCGATTTATTCTCTGCTGATGATGCAGAACGGGTTTATTTGCGAGAGCGCCAATATCGAAGAGTTGGACCCCGATTTCGCGGACATGCCCATCCTGCGCCAGCGGCGCGACAATGTGCAATTGCGCGCGGTGCTCTCCAACTCCTTCGGCTTTGGCGGCACCAATGCGACTCTGGTCTTCAAGCATCCCGACGCTTAGCGGCGCAAGGCCGGCTTGGGAGAAATCGTATGGGGAATAATCATAGATGACGGGCTCTAAAGGGTTGATGCAAGGCAAACGGGGCCTCGTGATGGGGGTCGCCAACGACCATTCCATCGCCTATGGCATTGCGAGGACACTCGCCCAGCACGGAGCGGAGCTCGCGCTCACCTACCAAGGCGAGGTGATCCACAAGCGCGTGACGCCGATCGCCGCCGAGCTCGGCGCCAAACTCGTTCTCCCTTGCGACGTCGAGGATATTTCGACGGTCGACGCTGTGTTCGCCCGGCTGCAAGAAGAGTGGGGGGAACTCGATTTTCTCGTCCACTCCATCGCCTATTCCGATAAGAACGAACTCAAGGGCCTGTATGCCGACACAAGCCGCGAGAATTTCATTCGCACGCTGGTGATTTCCTGCTTCTCCTTCACCGAGGCCGCCAAACGCGCCGCGGCGATGATGAAAAATGGCGGTTCGCTGCTGACGGTGAGTTTCGCCGGCGGCACTCACGTCATGCCAAATTACAATGTCATGGGCGTCGCCAAGGCGGCGCTGGATTCCTCGGTCCGCTATCTCGCCGCCGATTTCGGCGACCGCGGCGTTAGGGTGAATGCGCTTTCGCCTGGTCCCGTCCGGACGATGGCCGGCGCGGGAATCACCGGCGCGCGCGCGATGGGAGCTTTTCAGAAGGCGCACTGCCCGCTGCGGCGCATGATCACGCTCGACGAGATCGGCGGTTCGGCGCTGTATTTTCTGTCGGAACTCTCGGGCGGCGTGACCGGCGAAATCCACCTCGTCGACGCCGGCTACAACATCATGCTGCAACCCCGCCCCGAGGATCTGAACGGCGGCGAATAGGGCGCGGGCGCTGCCCCTATTTTAGGCTCGCCGCGATTCTTTCCATCTCCGCCTCGGCGCGCAGATTGTCGACGTCGCGGAAGATCGAGGCGACGGCCAGCGCCCGGCCGCCCCGCATATAGCGTAGAAGGCAATCCTTGGCCGCGATGTCGCCCTCGAGTTCTATCGCGTCCCAGCCTTCGGCGTGGCCGACGTAATTGATCGGCGTGTCATAATGCTGGCTCCAGAAGAAGGGGACGGCGTCGAAGGCCTCGCGCGCGCCCAGCATGTTGCGCGCCGCCGTGACGCCCTGCCGCTCGGCGACGACCCAATGTTCGACGCGAATGCGCGCCCCGCTATGCGGATCGGGCCAACGCGCGATGTCGCCCGCAGCGTAGATTCCCGGCGCGCTGGTTTCGAGATAGGCGTCGACGAGGACGCCGCGATCCATGGCGAGGCCGGCCTTCTCGGCGAGTTCGAGCCTTGGCCGCACGCCGACGCCCGCGACGACCAGCTCGGCCTCCAGGATCTTCCCGCTCTTTAGCGTCACTCGCCTTTCGTCGATCGCGGTCGCGACATCCTCGAGGTGAAAGATGACGCCATGCTCTTCGTGCAGCTTGCGCACGAAGGCGCCGATTTCGGCGCCGAGCACCCGCTCCATCGGGATCTTCTCGGGCGCCGCGACGTGGACCTCCAGTCCGCGCGCCCGCAGGGAGGCCGCGACTTCGAGACCGATGAAGCTCGCGCCCAGCACGACCACGCGCCGCGCTCTTTTCGCGCGTGCGATGATCTCCCGGCAATCGGCGAGCGAACGCAAGGTGCGCACATGCGGCAGCTCCGCGCCAGAGATCTGGAGCCGCACGGGCTCGGCCCCCGTCGCCAGCAGCAGCCGATCGAATTCGAGCGCGCTCCCGTCTGCGAGCGTCAGCCGCCGCGCCTTCGCGTCGAGACCATTAGCGACGGCGCCGAGCCGCAGGTCGATTCCATTCTCGGAATAAAAATTCTCCGGCCGCAGCGGCAGCCATTCCTCAGGCGCGGCGTCGGCGAGATAGTCCTTCGAAAGATTGGGGCGATCGATCGGCGGCGCGTCCTCGGCGCTCAACATGACGAGCCCGCCCGCAAATCCGTGGCGCCGCAGCTCCACCGCTGCCGCGAGGCCCGCCGCTCCGCCGCCGATGATCACCACTCCTTTGGGGGCTTCCACGGGGGCGAGGGCGCGGACTTTTGCGGCGCCTTTGCTGCGCACAAAAACCTTGCCGTCCCGACGTTCGACCCTCCAGCAGGGGAGCTGGTCGAGCGCCGGAGCGCGGAGGACTTCCCCCGTGGCGAGGTCGAAGCTCGCGTGATGCCAGGGACAACGGATCTCGCCGCCTAGGGCCAGTCCGTCGACGAGCGGCGCGTGGTAATGCGAGCAGTGCGCGCCGATCGCGAAAACCTCGTCTCCGCGAAGCACCAACAACACTTCCTCGTCCCCGACGCGGCCGACCAATTTGCCGTCGCGCCCGAGTTCGGCGAAGTCGACGCCTTGGGTGAGGTCGGGGCCGCTCGGCGTTTCGGAAGCTGCGGTCATCGTCGTCTCCTTGGATTTGTATCGCGGGGATAGAGAAGCGTCCGCCGGAGGCTCCATCCCGGCGTTCAGGGTTCTTTCGCCAGACAATCGCGCGCCAATTCGTCCAACCGCTTCGCGCGCGCTTTCGCCTCCGTCGGCAGGTCTTCACTCGACGCGCGCTCCGCCGTGCAGGCGCAAGTCCTGCGGCAAACGGATCTTTCGCCCCCGCTCGACACGCATTGCGCGACGCAAGCGTCGACGAAGCCGCCCGAACTCCGGTCGCTCGGCGCCGAACCGACGAAGGCGAGCGCGGCGAAAACGCCAAAGAGCAGCGGCTGGTGGAGTAGATAGAGCGCGAGACTGTGTCGGCCCAGCCACGCGAGCGGTCCAGCCTCGAGATTCCCGCCGATCATCCTCCAACCTCGGGACGCCCAAAACTTCGCCGCGGCGACGCCGGCGAAGACGGCGGCGGACCAGGGCAGAATGGGCCGATAATCATTGGTCAGCGGCTCGATGGTCGAGAGGCCGATCCACGATAGCCAGATCGGATCGAACAGCGGATTGCTGAGCATCAGCGGCGCGAGGCTGGCGAGGATCGCGACGAAAAGGACCGCCGGCCAGCGCAAGGCCAGCAGGGGCTCCGCCAGCAAGCTGGACAGCGCGATGCAGTGCAGAATCCCAAAGAACACAAAGGCGTCAGGAAATACGATATAGGTGCCGAGCGACACCAATCCCGCCGCGCCAGCGATGAGGAGAAACCGGCGCCAGAACGCCTCCCAGCCGGCGCCCCGCGCGCGAGCCAAGACCAGACTAACGCCGACGATCAACAAGAATGCGATGGCGATGGCGTGGCCAAACAGCTTCACGCCGGTGGAATAGGGAAAATTCTCGTCAATATAGCCGAAATTGCCCAGATCCCAGATCAGATGGAACGCGATCATGGCGACGACGGCCGCGCCCCGCGCAACGTCGAGGGCGACGACGCGCGCAGGGCCAGCCGCGCTCATTTTGCGCGCGGGACGGCCGGCGCCGGCTGAAACTTGCTGAAGACCATGTCGGGCGCCGACAGATTATGACGCGAAGGCAGATGGCGTCCCACCCATAATTCGGTGGCGTTGGCCCCGGGGAAGCCGATCACTTCCGCCTCCTGCCAGCTGGAGCCGCGCTTGGTGCGCCAGGCGACTCGCGCCGCGTCGCTCATCGTCTGCATGGCGTACATCGATCGCAGCGAGGCGAAAGGCAGCCCCTCCGGCATGGCGTCGCTGTAAGTCACGTCAAGCGCCAAGTGCTCCTGGTCGATCTTGTCGAGTCGAATGCGCGCCGTGCCGCCGCGCTTGAACTTCAGCAAAAAGCTGCGCGTCGCCGGCTCAAACTCGATCTCCTCGAACACCACGATGGGACGCTGCTGCGTCTCGATCGGCCCGACCAGAAAAGAAGAACCGTAGGCGGTCCAGCGCATCTCCTCGAAGGGCAAGGGGCGCGCCCGCCAATAGCCGTCGGGCGGATAGAACACCAAAATCTCCTCGGCGCGCTGGCGATAGTTCATCCAGAGCTGCACGAGATGAAAGCCATTTTCTACGCGATCGCCGACGCGCACCGGCACGGTGGCGGGCCGCCAAAAGGCCTGGCTCGGGAACGTATATCCGGTAAGCCAGAAGTCCGGCGTCTCCCAAAAGGTGAGGCGGCGCGTATGTTCGGCGAATCCGGAATAATCATGGGAGAACTCGCAGCTAGACCAGTCGGGCGCGTAGCGGTCGGTCCCAATCATGTTGATATAGGAGGGATGCACGGCCTGGACTTGCATGCGGCGCACGCGCGAAGAGAATAGATCGAGTTCGATATTGTCCTTCTCCGCGCATAGCTCCGGCACCGACTTATTCTCGACGCGCACCTGCAACTCCTCCTCGGGTTCAGGTTGCGCGAAGGCGTGAGGCGCGGCTAGCCCAAAGCCTGTCCCTCCAACCAGACTTGCCCCTCCGAGCAGAAAGCGGCGGCGATCGGTCGATGTCATGTCGGTAAGAATCCCTTGTTTCTGCAAACCAAGCAGCAGCGGCGCGCCTTCCGGGTGAACGGCGGCGCGCTATTACTGCTTCGGTCTTACGGCGAAAACAAGGAGTTGTTTTTGGGATTCCGGCAGGGGTTCGAGCCACCCCGGAATCTCGCCGCGCGACAGCGCCGCGCCAAGACCGTCCGGCGCGCGTTTGGCGAAATCGGATACGTCGCCGGCGCACCACAGCACCAATTCCGCTCCCGCCGCGCGCAATATCTGCTCCGCCTCGTCCGGCGCCGCCAGAAAGGCGTCGGCGACGATGCGATTGCCGTGATTGTCTCGGTGATAGGGCCCGGCGAAAACGCTGTGCTGGGTATGAGCGAGCAAGTAGGGGCCGAGGTTGAAGGACGCGGCGACGCGAGCCGGACCGATGTTCCTGAGCGGTTCAAGCGCGGCGGGCTTCAAACAGAGCGCCTCTTCGCTCGGCCGCTCCGCCGCGTTCGCGTCCTTCTGCGGTTTGGGAAGGACGCCCGCCAATCCTATTGGCGAGACGAAAAGGCACAGAACTCCGACCAGCAACGCGCGGGTGAAGCCGCTGAACGAGCCGCCGATTCGGCGCGCGACGGCGACCGCCGCGACGACAAGCGGCGTCATGGCGATCGGGGTGACAGTTGAAAAGACTCGCACTTGCCACATGCCAGCCGCGAATCCGACGACGATCAGCGCGGCGACCAGCAACCATCGGCGTCGCGCCATTCCCCTCTCCTGAACAGCTTCGACAAGCGCGGCGGCGAAGCCCAGAACGACCGGGAGGGCAATCACGACGACAAGATTCGGTCGAATGCTCAGGAACTTTAGCAGGGGCGTGGCTTCGGTCACATGCGACAGCCAGAGTTCGCGCAGCAGCGGATCGAGGCCGCCAAGCGGATCGCCGACGCATCGTGGCGCAATGGCGACGACAGGCGCGATAACCGCGAGGCCGACCGCTCCGACGGCCGTCGCGCGGCCGCGCAAGCTTGTCAGGCGCGGCGCCACGGCCGCGAGCGCCGAGAAGCCCAGCGCTCCAATGACCAAGGCCGCGAGGTGGATAGCGGAGTAGGCGTCGCAGGCCGACAGAAGATAGCGCGCGGGGGCGACCGTCGCGGCGAAGCCGAGCGGAAACGCGATCAACGCGCTCAGAGCGAACCAGCCCATCGGCGCGCGCATTTTGGCGCCGTCGACGACAAACATCGCAGCCAAACCAGCCAGCATCACCGCGAAGAAGGGTAGATTCTCGAGACTGATGGCGATTGAAAGCGCCATCGCCAGGCTCGCCGGCGCCATGGCGCGCGCCTTTTCGCCGTCAAGTCCGCGCAGGAAAAAACCGAGCGCCATAAGCAGCAGGACGATCTGGGGCGCATGATGATCGATCCGGCCTGGAACGAACTGCAAAAACACCGCGCCGGATAAAAGGCCGAGCAACACCGCCACATGACGGTTCGCGGACGGAGCGAGAATTTTTGCGAGCCAGGGCATGAGACAAAAGAGAGCGCCGAGCAACGCCAGGGGGAAAACCAGACGCGTCGCGCGTTCGGCATAGTCGGCGTTCAGAAAAAGCCGGAAGAACAGTTCCAGCGCCGCGAGAGGAACATCCACGACGCGCGACCAATGGCTGAACACGCCGCCAGGCGGATCAAACCGCCAGGTCGTCATGTCGAACCAGGATTGTCCCGCTAACAGGTCGCGCACCTGAACCGCGCGCATAGCGTCGTCGGTGTCGAAAAAATGGCCCGTGCTCCAGACCTCTTGCGCCTGAGAAAAAGTCGCTCCGACGGCGGCGAGAATCGCCAGCGCGATGGTTCCCCAGAGCGCAAAGTCGCCGACGCGCGCCTTTAACGCGCTCAGCTCCGAAGCCGTCGCAGCCGCCTTCATGACGCCTGTCTTCGCGGCGTCGGAGAACAGCAACATGCGACGCGCCGTGAAATTGAACAGAAACACTGCGCCGGCGGTTGGAATCTTGGCGATCGCGACGGATAGACCGACGTGCTCGACGAAGATCTTCATCAGGATTTCGTTGAGCAACAGGCCGATCAGCCCGGTCACGAGAAAGCCGAGCACTTCCTGCGACGGCCGCAAGCGCCGACTGTCGTCGAACACATAACGAATGCTCAGCCAATAGACGAGCGCGAGGCCCGAGGTGAAGCCGATCGCCGCCGCGGCAAGGTAATTGACTCCGAGCGCCTTGTTGAGGAACAGCATCGTCCCGGCGTCGAGCGCCAGGGCGCCGACGCTCACGAGCCCATATTTAACGAGATCGACGACGAGCCTTCCCAGGCGGCCGTGGCGCGATCGATCGAGAATGGACAGGCGAACCTCGGCGAACTCCGTCATAATCAGGCGACCTTCCGGGGCACGAGACGCTCGCTGGAAAGCGCCTCATGCACGCCGGACAAGCCCGCTTCGGAATATTCGGCGTCCTCATTGACCTGCCAAACGTCGTAGATTGGCCTTCCCGCCAGGATGTTGAGCGCGGTCAACATGCCCGTCATCATCGCATGGTCTTGATTATTATATTTGTGCATGCCGTTGCGGCCGATGAGATGCAGCGTCGGAAAGCGCATGGCGATCTCGAGACGAACGGCCTTCACATTATCGGCGTAGGAGTCGTCGTAAACGGGATAGGCCTTGGCCTGACGCACGACGCAGGCGTCGAACACGTCGGTCGGATTCATCAACCCGATCTTGGCGATCTCGCTCTTGGCGAGTTCGATCAGTTCGCCGTCGGGCGAAGACCAAACGCCGTCGCCTTCAAAACAGAAATATTCGAGTCCTAGGCAAGTCGATACGCCATCGGCGATCATCTCCGGCGACCAGGAGCGAAAATTCTGCACGCGCCCGACTTTAACCGAGGGATCGTGGATATAAACCCAATTATCCGGCAGTTCCTTTTGCGGGCGGCCGATCAGCACCACGGTCAGAAAATCGCGATATTTGAGGTCGCGCGCGTTAAACAGGCTGAGCGGCTTCGGCTCAATCGCGTTCATCAATTCGCGCACGGGAGCCGACGACAGCACGTGACGGGCCTGGAACGTTTCAGCTTCGCCGTCGCCGCGCACCGCCGTGACGGTCCAGAGCTTGCTGCTCTCGTCGTAACGCAGACTGCTCACCGAGCGCCCCATGCGTAATTCACCGCCGAACGCCCTGATCTTGCGTGCGGCCTCTTCCCACATCATGCCGGGGCCTCGGCGAGGATAGCGAAAGGACTCGATCAGCGATTTGGCGCCTTCTCCACTCGATCCCTTACGGAAACCAAGAGAGCGGCGTAGACCGTCGATGATGGCCGCGCCGAGACTGAGCCCCTTGATGCGCTGCGCCGCCCAATCGGCGGAAATCTCGTCGCAGCCCATTCCCCAGACCTTTTCGGTGTAGGTCTTGAAGAATATGCCGAACAGACGTTCGCCAAACTGGTTGCGCACCCATTGATGGAAGGAGCGCGGATCTTTGACCGGAAAGGCCTTGGCGAAACCGAAGGAGGCCATGCAGCGGGCGCTCTCCAGCAGTCCGAGATTCCTTAGCGCCTCGAAGGCCTTCAGCGGATAGGAGTAGAATTTGCCGCGATAGTAGATGCGCGACAGACGCGGGCGTTCGAGAAAATCGTCGGGAAGAATTTCATTCCACAGATCGACGATTTCCTTCGACTTCGAAAAGAAACGATGCCCGCCGATGTCGAACAAAAATCCTTTGTAGTTCGCGGTGCGGCTGATGCCCCCGACGTAGACGGGATCAAGTTCGAGGATCAGCACGTCGTGACCACTTTTAGCCAGCGTGTAGCCGGCGGTAAGGCCAGCGGGACCGGCCCCGATAACGAGCGTTTCTCGAATGTCGTTCATGTCAGCCCTGAAGTGTCCCGGTCGGCGCCAGCGCGCCCGTTATGACATGCAGAGCTTTGTCGCCCCGCTTAGAGCTGACTATGAACCGCGCGGGTTAACGGCGACTTACGGCGCGCCGAGGAACCCTTGATCGCCTCGAGCAAACAACGCGCAAAACGGCCTGCCGCGATGCTGCTTCGCGATACCGAGAGAGCCGCCGATCGCTACGCCGAAACCCACAATTTCCCTGTGCTTTGGACAGAGGACGGCGAGAGATTGTCGTGACGGCGCGACGCTCTCGAAGAGTTCGTTCGCGCGAGCGTTAACAGTTTCTCTACGGCGTCAGTAGGGATAATAGCCGGGAAAATAGGGTGATGCTTGCCAGCTCCTTACGGTGCCGGGATAGTGACGATGATGCGGGGGGGCATATGCCAGGGCTGGCGCGCCGGCGTGGCGATGCGCGCTCACGCCAGCCATCTGTATTTTGGCGCGATGATGCTCGCCGGCGAAGCGGGTGGAGCCGGGCGGCGAGCCGGTGATGGAAATGCTGCCGCCTTCCGTCTGCACCATCCTGAACAATTGCGCGGCGTGAGCGGGCGACAGGCGCACGCAGCCATGCGAGGCGGGGCGTCCCAATGCCCCGGTGGCGTAAGTGCCATGGATGGCGTAACCGCCGCGAAAGAAGATCGAGTAAGGCATCGGCGACATGTGGTATTTCTTCGAATAATGCATGCGCTGGAGCCCCGTCGGCGCATAGCTGCCGCGGGGCGTGCTGTATCCCGAACGGGCCGTCGAGACCGGCCAGGTGTAGCTCCCGGTCGAGGACTGGACATGCATCGTCTGGCTGCTCAGGTCGATGTGAATGTGCGTCGTGGCCCGCGCTGCGGTGACTACGCCCAACATGCTGAAAAGAGTGACGAGTAGAGTTTTAGCAAATCGCATGACTCACTCCTGACGACGCATCGACACAATCGCATTTGTGACATATTTCCCTATGTCGCCTTCATAGACAATGTAAATGACTCGATAAGGTTGACAAGTCTGGGCGAATCGTGAGCGTTCTCTGCAGTGCTCATTTTTGCGACAAGGCGCAGCACATGCTTGATCTGAAGTGGCGCATATTTGTTCTTGCGCTTATGCTGGCGGGGCCGGCGATTGCGCAAGACAAGGGCACGCTTAACCCTAAGCCGCTGCCGCCGCTCGCCAATCCAGCCGACCCCAAGACTCCGGCCAAGGAGCTGTTTGGCCGCGTGCGCGACGCTGCGCCGATCGAGTCCGAGCCTGTCGGCTTTTATTCCAAAGGCTGTCTTGCAGGCGGCGAGGCGCTGCCTGTCAACGGCCCGAACTGGCAGGTCATGCGGCTTTCGCGCAACCGCAACTGGGGCCATCCGGCGCTGATCGCCTTCCTCGGGCGTTTCGCCCCCGCCGCAGCGCAAGTTTCCAGTTGGCCGGGCATTCTCGTCGGCGATATGTCGCAGCCGCGCGGCGGCCCGATGTTGACCGGCCACGCCTCGCACCAGATCGGCCTCGACGTCGACATCTGGCTCACGCCCATGCCGCCACGCGAATTGAGCCGCGCCGAGCGCGAGGAAATGTCGGCGACCAACATGGTGCGGGAGGACGGGCTCGACGTGATCCCCGATCTATGGACGCCGAGCCATCTGGCCGTTGTGCGCGCCGCCGCCCAGGACCCCGCCGTGCAGCGGATTTTCGTCAATGCGGCGATCAAGCGGGCGATGTGCCGGGTCGCCGCCGGCGAGCCCTGGATGCGCAAGGTGCGGCCCTATTACTCGCACAATTATCATTTCCACGTGAGGCTGTTCTGCCCGCGCGGCGCGGAAAACTGCAGAGATCAAGACCCGACGCCCACGGGCGACGGCTGCGACGCTTCGCTCGCCTGGTGGTTCAGCGACGAAGTTCTGCATCCCAAACCATCGACCAAAACCTGGCCGCCGATGACCATGTCCGCGCTGCCGGCGGAGTGTCGCGCCGTGCTGAAGGCGCAGTAGCGGCCTTTTGCGACAGGGGCGCCGTCGCCCCTCTAATCCGCGACGCGCAAAAACACCTCGCCGACCCCCGCGATGCTTCCTTCGACCCGGTCGCCGGGGATGAGCGGGCCGACTCCCTCGGGCGTGCCGGTGAAAATCAGATCGCCCGCCGCCAGCGCGACATAGCGCGACAGCTCGGCGATCACGCCCGGCACGTCGAGGATCATGTCGGCGAGATCGCCATTCTGTCGAACCGCGCCGTTAACGCTGAGCGCGATCCGACCGCTGTTGGGATGGCCGATCCGGGCGGCGGGGCGGATCGCGCCAATCGGCGCCGATTGATCGAAGCCCTTGGCGAGATCCCAGGGCTTGCCCTCGTCTCGCGCCTGTTTCTGCAGATCGCGCCGGGTCAGATCAATCCCGGCGGCATAGCCATAGACATGGTCGAGTGCTTGCGTGCGCAAAATATTCGCGCCGCCGGAGCCGAGCGCAGCCACCAGCTCAATCTCGTAGTGAAAGTTGCGGGTCATGGACGCATAGGGAATGACCGAACCGCTGACCACCACCGCGTCGGCGGGCTTGGAAAAGAAAAACGGCGGCTCCGCGCCCGGGTCTTTGCCCATCTCGCGCGCGTGCGCGGCGTAATTGAGCCCGACGCAAAAGATGCGCCTTACCGGAAAGCGCCGGGCGTCGCCGTCGATGGCGACGCTGGGGCGGGGCGGCGGGGCAAACAGAAATTCCGTATCGCTCATAAGGGCTCGCTTCGGGCTATTGGCGCAGGTCAGGCCTTTTAGACGCTTTGCGCGGCGCCCGCAGCGAGAATTTCGCCTAGCGGGCGTCAACGCGACAAAGGGCCAGTCGCCTGATAGTTTTGGCGCCGAGCGAACCAGCGCCTCCTTCGGCTGTCGCGCGGAGAAGAAAATGCAATTCAGCGTCGACGAGACGGCCAGCGATCTCGCGGGCGCGCTTCAGCGTGGGCAGTTCGGCTTCGGCCTCCTCGACGAGGCGCTTGTCGTCGCGCTACGTTGCGGCGCTCTTTCCGGCTGGCTGCCGCCGGAAGGCGAACCCGCCTGCGCCTCCCCCTTGCTCTTGCACATGGAGGACGCCTTGCGCGCGCTGCGCGAACGGGACGAAGAAATCGTGTTACCGTCGATGCGGCTGCCGGCGCAAAGCATGGCGCGCGTAACAATCTCGATCGTCTGGAACGCGGCGAGCCGGCGCTTCGTCATTATCACCACGCCGGACCATGGCGGGAGCCAGATCGACCGCTTGTTGGCCTCGGAGCGGCGGGAAAAGCTGCTTTTGCAGCAACAGGCCGACGCGGCTGAGGCGCGGCTGCGCGTCGCCGACACGCTCTATCGCGACATTGTCGAATGCGCCGGCGATCTCGTGCTGCGCTTCCGCGCCGATCGGCGCATCGTTTTCGCCAACCGCTGCGTGGCGCGCTTTCTGGGCGTTCCGCAAGATGCGCTGCTGAACCGCGCGATAGACAGCCTGTTTCCCTCGCTCGGCCTGGAAAACGGTCTGGAAAACGGGGTCGAAAACCTCTGGCGCCTGGACGCCTACGCCGAGCGGCCCGCTTCCTTTGAAATGGCGGCGCGCGACGCGGAGGGCGCCGTGGTTTGGCTGTGGTGGGACGTGCGCTTTTCGGGAGCCGAAGGCGGCGGCGAGTTTCAGGCGGTCGGGCGCGACATCTCCGCCGTTCGTCGGCTGCGCGCCGAGCAGGACAAGGCGCGCGAGGAGGCGCGCGCAGCCGAACTCGCCAGGGAGCGCCTGCGCATCGCCCATGATCTGCACGACACTTTGGCGCGCTCGATCGTGACGCTCATCCTGGAGATAGGCCTCGTCGCGAAAACGACCGGAGACGAGGGAGCACGCAAGAAGCTGATCGAGCTTCAGACGGAGGCGCGCGCCGGTCTCGCCGAGGCGCGCGAGGCGATCACTAAGCTGCGCGCCGCCCGGCGCGACGAGGACGATCCGAAACGGATCGTCGAGGCTTTCGCAAAGCGCGCTTCCGCTACAGGCTCGCTGGAGCTTCACGCTGACCTCTCCCTCGACTTTCCCGCGCTGCCTCCCGAACTCGCCGAAAACCTGAGCGGAATCTTGCGCGAAGCTCTACGAAACATTGAGCTGCACGCCTGCGCACGGCGCGTCGACATCGAACTGCGCCAAGAGGATGGCGTCGTCCGCCTCGACATTCGCGACGATGGGGTGGGCTTCGACCCGGCGCGACCGGCGACCGATCATTTCGGATTGGTCGGGATGAAGGAGCGCGCGGCCTCCATAGGCGCGACGCTCGCCATTTCCAGCGCGCCTGGCCGCGGCGCCCATTTGAGTCTGCGGGCGCCGATCCTGTAAGGGGAGCCGCGCGACTAAAGCCTTTAATCGAACGACGCCGGATCGTAGCTGCGCAGCGCGCCGCAAAATTCGCAGGTGACGCCGATGCGGCCATCGTCGCCGATCATGTCCCCGCGCTCTTCCTTCGAGAAACTGCGGAGCAGATTTTCGACGCGAGCGTCCGAACAACGGCAAAACGCCGCAAGTTCGCGCTCCGCGAAGACTTTGACGCCGCGCTCGTGAAACAGCCGAAACAACAGCCGCTCGGCCGAGAGGCTCGGGTCGACCAGTTCGTGATCCTCCAGCGTGGCGGCTAACGCCAGCCCCTCGGTCCAGGCGTCGGCGTCTTCCCGCGCATCCTGCGCGGTCTCGCCCGAAGGCGCGTCGCCCGGCGCAAGATCGCGCGCAGCGACGCCGCTGGCCGGCAAATATTGAAGCAGCAGCCCGCCCGCGCGCCAACTGCGCCCCTGCGGCGTCACGACTTCCGCCACCGCGAGACGCACGAATGAGGGGATTTGTTCGGACTGCCCGAAATACTGATGCGCCGCCTCGGCGAGGCCGCCGCCGTCCAGCGCGACGACGCCTTGATAGCGCGCGGCGTCTTCCTCGCGCTCGATGGTCAGCGCCATGTGACCGCTCCCGAGCAATTCGGCGGCCGAGCCGTCGGGAAGGACGCGCGCCGCGTCAAAACGGACGAAACCGCGTAACCGGCCCGGCGCGTCGTAATCCACGACGACCATATCGACAGCGCCGTCGCTGCGCGTTTGCAGCTGGAAGCGCCCGTGCGACTCCAGCATGGAGCCGAGCAGCGCCGTCAGCGCGACCGCTTCGCCCAATACCCGCGCGACCGGAGGCGGATAGCTATAGTGAGACAGAATTGTATCGACTGTTGGCCCCAGCCGCACCAATCGGCCGCGCAAGTCCAGCGCCTCCACGGCGAAGGGCAGCAAGCAGTCGTCCCGCGCGTCGCTGGAGACGGCGCGGCTGCGCTTTGCGCCATAGTCGTCGGTCACGGCGCGCGCGCCCCGAAACACCAGGTCAAAATGCCCTTTTGCGCGTGCAGACGGTTCTCCGCCTCGTCAAAGACGACCGACTGCGGCCCGTCGATCACCGCGTCGGTGACCTCCTCGCCTCGATGCGCCGGCAGACAGTGCATGAAGATCGCGTGCTTGCCGGCCGCCTTCATCAGCTTGTCGTTGACCTGAAAGGGCGCGAGGAGATTATGCCGATGCGTCTCTTCTTCGTCGCCCATCGACACCCAGCAATCAGTTACCACCGCATCCGCCTTCGCGACGGCGGCGTAAGGGTCGTGCGTAAGGTTAAGCCGGACGCCGTTGGCCTTGGCCCAGCGCACGACTTCGGAGGCCGGAGGCAGGTCGCTCGGGGTTGCGACGTTGATCGTAAAGTCGAAACGCTGCGCAGCGTGAATCCAGCTCGTCAGGACGTTATTGGCGTCGCCGCTCCAGGCCACGGTGCGTCCCTGGATGGGCCCTCGATGTTCCTCGAAAGTCATGACGTCGGCCATAACCTGACATGGATGGGAGAGTTTCGTCAGCCCGTTGATCACCGGCACGCTGGCGTGTTGCGCCAGTTGAGCAAGATCGTCATGAGCGAGTATTCGGATCATGACGGCGTCGAGAAAGCGCGAGAGCACGCGCGCGGTGTCGGCGATGGTCTCGCCACGCCCCAACTGCATTTCCGTCCCGGTGAGCATAATCGTCTCGCCGCCCAGCTCACGCATGGCGACGTCGAACGAGACGCGGGTGCGTGTCGAGGGCTTGTCGAACACCATGCCGAGAAATTTACCGGCCAGGGGCTTTTCTGCGGCGGGAACGCCTTTGACTCGTCGCGCCTTGATCGCCGCGGCGCGTTGGAGGATTTGGCGCAAATCCTCCGCCGAAACTTGCGACAGATCGAGAAAGTGGCGCAAGCCGGCCGTTTGTGTACGCATCGTCATTGCGCCGCTCCATCGGCCTGCAATCTAGCACAGGCGGCGCCAAGCCGGCGCGCAGCCTCGGCGATGTGATGTTCGTCAATGATCAGCGGCGGCAATAGCCGCAGGACATTGTCGCCCGCCGGGATCGTCAACAGTTTCTCGGCTCGCGCCGCGGCGACGAGGTCGTTGTTGGGGACGCGGGTCTTTACGCCAAACATCAGGCCTTCGCCGCGAATGCTCTCGATAATCGAGGGATGCTGGTCCTCGATTTGCGCGAGGCGCTGCCGCAACAGCGGCCCCAGCCGCGCCACCCGCTCTAGGAAGCCCGGCGCCAGCACCACGTCCAAGACGGCGGCGCCGACGCTTGTCGCGAGCGGATTGCCGCCGAAGGTCGAGCCATGCGCGCCGAGCGTCATGCCTTTGGCGGCCTCCTCCGTCGCGAGGCAAGCGCCGATCGGAAAGCCGCCGCCGAGCCCCTTGGCGAGAGCCACGATGTCCGGCGCGACGCCCGCTTGTTCGATGGCGAGAAAGCTTCCGGTGCGGCCGACGCCGGTCTGCACTTCGTCGAGAACCAGCAGCAAGCCATGGCGGTCGCAAAGCTCCCGCACGCCCTTGAGAAAGCCATGCGAGAAAGCGCGCACCCCGCCCTCGCCCTGAATCGGCTCCAGCAACACGCCCGCGGTATTGGGGCCGACCATCGCCTCGACCGCGTCGAGATCGCCGAACGGGACTTGATCGAAGCCGTCGACCTTCGGACCGAAGCCATCGATATATTTGGTGTTTCCGCCGGCGGCCAGGGTCGCCAAGGTGCGCCCGTGAAACGCGCCCTCGAAGGTGATGAGGCGGTAGCGCTCGGGCGCTCCGCTGGCCGCATGGAATTTGCGCGCGGTTTTGATCGCGCATTCGACCGCTTCGGCGCCCGAATTGGTGAAGAACACGCGATCGGCGAAAGTCGCTTCGACGAGCCTCCGCGCCAGCCGCTCGGCCTGCGGAATCTGGAAAAGATTAGATACGTGCCAGGGCTTCTCGGCGGCCGCGCGCAAAGTTTCGACGAGATGCGGATGCGCGTGGCCGAGCGAGTTCACCGCGACGCCGCCGCCAAAATCGAGATAGCGGTCGCCATTGGCCGCGATGAGCCAAGCGCCCTCGCCGCGGTCGAAAGCGAGGTCCGCGCGCGCATAGGTGGGAAACAGCGCCGAAGTCAAAAGGCCAGCTCCATCGGCCAATGGCCGCTCCGCGAGGGCCCCCGCCCGAAGATCGGACGGCAAGCAGGCCGGAGGGCCAAAAAACAAATCGCCGCCCGGAAGGGGCGGCAGGTTTCGATAGCTGAATTCTAAGGTTTTGTCCGGTCACGGTCAAATCGGGGCTCGGCCCCTCGACGCGGCGCCGAAACGGTCCCCTCGCGGGGGCGCCTCCCGGCGCCGGTGAGTCCTTTGTGCAACACTGGCCGCATAAAACGCTGGAGAAGCCTGTGGGGAACCCGGCTTTCGCTTGCCAGCGACTCTTGCGCGTGATTCATTCACCAGAGTAACTTTTTGCGTCATCGCCGATGTACAACCCGTCGTACGGTGTTTCTCTCGCGAGTTGAAGTGCGTGTCTATCGCCGCCGGCGCCGCCGGCTCGGTGAGCGCTGATCGATTCTCGATTGGCCACGCCCCGGCGCAATGCAGCCGGCTCTCGAATGGAGGCCCTGATGTCTTGGACCGAAGAACGCGTCGAACTCTTACGCAAATTGTGGAGCGATGGTTTGAGCGCCGCCCAGGTCGCCGCCGAACTTGGAGCGGGAATTACCCGCAATGCGGTCATCGGCAAAATTCATCGGCTCGGCCTCGCCGAGCGCGCCAAAACATCGGCCGCTCCCAGGCCGCGGGCGCCCAGGGCGCCGCGAAACCTGACAGGAGAGGCTCGCCCTCAAGGGCCCGCCGTGATGGGCAATGTCGCGCTGGCCTTTTCTCCTGACGTCGCGGTCGCACTCGCGCCGCGCCCCGACGAGGAAAACGTGGTTCCGATCTCCGCGCGGGTCACCTTGATGGAGTTGCGCGAGTCGATGTGCCGCTGGCCGCTTGGCGACCCGACAGCCGCGGAGTTTCGCTTTTGTGGAGCCAAATCGCCTGCCGGCTCAGGCCCCTATTGCTGCCACCACGCGCGCATCGCCTACCAGCCTGCACAGGATAGGCGCCGACGCGAACCGGCGCGCGCCATACGCTGACGAGAGTCTTTCCGGCTCAGATTGAGCCGGAAAGACTCTGGATTTCCTTGTCTTGATCGCGCTTTCCGAGGAAAAACCGGCCTCACTTTTGCCGAAAGCACTTTACGCGCGGACAGATCAGTTGCGGCCAAATGTTTCGTCGAACGAATAACCGGCCCCGCGCACGGTGCGGATCGGGTCTTTTTCACGGCTGCGGATGAGCGCCTTGCGCAAACGCCCGACATGCACGTCGACTGTTCGCTCGTCGATTTCCGCCGACATTCCCCAAACGCTGTCGAGCAGCTGCGCTCGCGTAAAAACGCGGCCCGGCTTCTCCATGAAATATTCGAGCAGCCGAAACTCCGTCGGACCAAGGTGGATTTCCCGGCCCCCGCGCTTGACGCGGCGGGTCTCGCGATCGAGATCGATGTCGCCGGCGGTCAGCCGGCTGGCCACGCGCTCCGGTCGCGCGCGCCGCAGCAACGCATGCACGCGCGCCATTAGTTCAGGCGTCGAGAAGGGCTTGACCACATAATCGTCGGCCCCGACTGAGAGACCACGCACGCGCTCGCTCTCTTCGCCGCGCGCGGTGAGCATGATGACCGGCATGTCGCGCGTGTCGTCGCGCGCCCGCAGCCTGCGGCAGATCTCGAGGCCGGAGACGCCGGGCAGCATCCAGTCAAGAATAACCAGATCGGGCGGCGCTTCGGCTAGTCGCAGTTCAGCTTCGTCGCCTCGATCGACGTGCTCGACGACAAAGCCTTCCGATTCGAGATTGTAGACCAGAAGCAGCGCAAGCGAAGACTCGTCTTCGACGACGAGAATGCGCGGCGCGCGCTCGTTGATCGTTTCACGCATGGCGGCGGCGGGGCGCAGATCGTTCATCGGAAGTTCTCACGTTAATGCGGCGTGTCGATGGGACTCTCCAGGCCGCTCGCGGCGGCGCGCGTTTTCGGGCGCTCACTCGGCATCGACTCGCCGGTGACGAGGTAAACCACGGTTTCGGAGATATTGGTGGTGTGGTCGCCGATCCGCTCCAGGTTTTTGGAGCAAAACAGCAGATGCGTGCAAAAGGAGATGTTGCGCGGATCCTCCATCATGAAGGTCAGGAGGTCACGAAACACCGAATCCTCGAGCGCGTCGAGTTCGACGTCGTTGGCCCACACGGCGCGGGCGCGCTCCACGTCGCGCTGCGCATAGGCGTCGAGCGCGTCCTTGAGTTGCAAGGCCGCCACGTCGTGCATCGACTTCAATCCGATGATGGCGCGCGGCACGCGCGCTTCGCCTACGATTTTGACCGTCCGCTTGGCGATATTCTTAGCGAGATCGCCGACACGCTCCAGATCGCCGGAAATGCGAATGGCGGCGATGCATTCGCGCAGATCGACCGCGAGCGGCTGGCGCCGGGCTATGGTGAGAATAGCATTTTCTTCGATCTCGCGCTGCAGGGCGTCGAGACGCGGGTCGGTCTGGACGACTCGCTGGGCGAGAGCGACGTCGGAAGCAGCAAGCGCATCCATCGCGTCTGTGAGCATTTTTTCAGCAATTCCGCCCATTTCTGCGATTCTGCGCCCGAGCGTCTCGAGGTCGCGGTCATAAGCTTTAACGGTATGGTCGCTCATTTAAGTTTTCTCCCCAACCGTAATTTTCCCGCAGCGCATAAGTTGCATGGGGCTTCAGCCGAACCGGCCAGTAATGTAGTCTTGCGTCTTCTTTTCTCTTGGCGCCGTAAAGACATTGTCCGTCTCGCCAAACTCGACGAGTTCGCCAAGATACATGAAGGCCGTGAAGTCCGAGACGCGCACCGCCTGCTGCATGTTGTGCGTGACGATAGCGATGGTGTAGCGCTCCGAAAGCTCGTCGATCAGCTCTTCGACCTTGGCTGTCGAAATTGGATCGAGCGCCGAACAAGGCTCGTCGAACAGGATCACTTCAGGCTGCACGGCGACGCTTCGCGCAATGCACAAGCGTTGTTGCTGTCCGCCGGATAGCCCCAAGCCGCTCATCTGCAATTTGTCCTTCACCTCTTCCCACAGCGCCGCGCCGCGCAGCGCCTCCTCGACGCGCGCGTCCAGCGCCGCCTTGGAAAGTTTCTCGTAAAGGCGGATGCCGAAGGCGATGTTGTCGTAGATCGACATCGGGAAAGGCGTCGGCTTTTGGAACACCATGCCGACGCGCGAACGAAGAAGATTGACGTCCACGGCGGGGTTGAGAATATTCTCGCCGTCGAGCAACACCTCGCCCTGCGCGCGTTGCTTGGGATAGAGATCGTACATCCGGTTGAGCACGCGCAACAAAGTCGACTTGCCGCAGCCGGAGGGGCCGATGAAGGCCGTCACCTTATTGGTGTGCAACCCAATCGTAATGTCCTTCAACGCGCGCGAATCGCCATAAAAGAAGTCGAGATTGCGCACGGCCACCTTGGTCGAAAGTTCGGGTTTGACAACCGGCATCACGGTCATTTGAAAGTCCTTTGGCGGCTGAGCGTCCTGGCGGCGATCGAAAGAACGAGCACAGTGACGGTGACGAGCAGCGCGCCGGTCCACGCGAGTTGCTGCCAATCCTTGTAGGGCGACAGCGCGAACTGAAAGATCACGACCGGCAGACTCGCCATCGGCGCGTTGAGGTCGAGGCTCCAGAATTGATTGTTCAGCGATGTGAACAACAGCGGCGCGGTCTCGCCCGAGACGCGGGCGACGGCCAGGAGAACGCCGGTCACAAGGCCGGATTTCGCCGCCCGATAGGCGACATGCTGAATAACGTAGGACCGCGGCAGGCCCAGAGCCGTCGCCGCCTCGCGCAGCGAACCCGGCACCAGCAGCAACATATCCTCCGTGGTGCGCAACACCACTGGAATCACCAATATAGCCAGCGCCGCCGAGCCGGAAATCGCCGAGAAATGCCCCATGCGCGCCACCAGCACGGTGTACACGAACAGGCCGATGACGATCGACGGCGCGCTGAGCAGAATGTCGTTGATAAAGCGAATCACGACAGTCAACTTCGAATAGCGTCCGTATTCCGCCATATAGGTCCCCGCCAACATGCCAAGCGGCGCGCCGACGGCGACGCCGATGACGCTCATGATCAGCGATCCGGCCATCGCGTTGAGCAAGCCCCCGGCGCCGCCGGGAGGCGGCGTCATCTGCGTGAGCACGTCCAGCGATAGGCCTTTGGCCCCCTCATAGATCAGGGCGCCAAGGATCATCACCAGCCAGGACAGGCCGAAGGCGGCGGCCGCCCAGCACAGCGCGGTGGCGAGGGTGTTGGCGTTTCGGCGCGAGCTATAGAGCGACATGATTAGGCTCCCGCTTTGCGTTCGATGCGCATCAGCAACAGACGCGCACAGGCGAGAACGACGAAGGTGATGACAAACAAGATCAGACCCAGTTCGATCAGCGACGACGTGTAAACGTCGCCGACCGCCTCGGTGAACTCATTAGCGATGGTGGCCGAAATCGTCGTGCCGGGAGCGATCAGCGAGCCGGAAATCTTGTGGGCGTTGCCGATGACGAAGGTCACCGCCATGGTCTCGCCGAGCGCGCGTCCAAGGCCCAGCATCACGCCGCCGATGACGCCGACGCGCGTATAGGGCAGCACCACATGGCGCGTCACCTCCCAGGTCGTGCAGCCAATGCCCGCCGCCGCCTCCTTGAGCACGGGCGGGACCGTGTCGAACACGTCGCGCGAGATCGAGGCGATGAAAGGCAACACCATGACGCCAAGGATCAGCCCCGCCGTCATCACGCCGATGCCATAGGGCGGGCCCGCGAACAACGTCGACAGCACGGGCGTGTCGGCGAAGGTCGAAATCAGTGCTGGCTGAACGTGTTGCTGCAGGAACGGGGCGAGCACGAAAAGGCCCCATATGCCATAGATAATCGAGGGAATGCCGGCCAGCAGCTCGATCGCCATGCCGATCGGTCGGCGCAACACGGGCGGGCACAGCTCGGTGAGAAACACCGCGATCCCAAGTCCCACTGGAACGGACACGAGCATAGCGATCAGCGATGTGGTCACCGTCCCGTAGATCGCCGCCATGGCGCCGAAATTATCGGTGACGGGGTTCCAGGATTGCGAAGAGAGAAAACCGAAACCGAAGGCGCGGACCGCCGGCAGCGAGCCCTGAATCAACGAAATGATCACGCCGCCCAAGAGCAGCAGCACGAGGATCGCCGCGGAAAACGTCAGTTTGTGAAACAGCGCATCGAACAGGCTGAGCTTGCCGAGCGCCTTGCGTCGATCGCTCTCGACGGCCTTCGACTGCACGCTGCTCAGTGCAAGATCTGACATTTCGGCTTCCTTGGCGAGATCATCGGCGTTCGGGTTTTCGAAGGTTTGTTCGGTCACGGCAGCTTTCCACACAAATTCCCAACGCCCCTCGCTTGCCCGTTTCGCATTTTGGGAACGAAAATCCTGGCGGCCGCGAAATCGCGGCCGCCAGGGAAATGCGTCTATTCAGCCGCGCCCCGAGCCAAATCAATTGGCGAGCGGCTTCCCGTCGGCGTTTTTCACATTGGCGGTCCAGCTCTTCTTGATGAGCGCGACGACCGCCTCGGGCAGCGGAATGTAATCAAGATCCGCAGCGGCCGCGCCGCCCTTGGCGAAGGCCCAGCCGAAGAATTTCAGCGCTTCTGCGGCGGCCGCCGCGTCTCCAGGCTGCTTGGGCAACAGGATGAACGTCGCGGCGGTGATCGGCCAGGATTTGGCGCCCGGCTGGTCGGTCAGAATCTGATAGAAGCCGGGCGCCTTGACCCAATCGGCGTTGGCGGCGGCGGCCTGGAAGCTCTCGGCGGTCGGCGCGACCACCTTGCCGTCCTTGTTGAGAAGCTTGACGAAGGTCAGCTTGTTTTGCTTGGCGTAGGCATATTCGACATAGCCGATCGCGCCTTTTGTATTGGCGACGGTGCTCGCGACGCCCTCATTGCCCTTGGCGCCGAGACCGACCGGCCATTCGACGGCCGAGTTCTCGCCAACCTTGGACTTCCAATCGGGCGAGACCTTGGAGAGGTAGTCGGTGAAGTTGAAAGTGGTGCCTGATCCGTCCGAACGATGCGCGACGGCGATCGCCTGCGCCGTCAGTTTAGCCTTGGGGTTCAGCTTCTTGATCGCTGCGTCGTCCCAGCTCTTGATTTCGCCGAGAAAGATCTTCGCCAGCACGTCGCCGCTCAACGTCAATTCGCCCGGCGCCACGCCGTCGAGATTGACCACCGGCACGATAGCCCCGATCACCTGGGGCCACTGCGTGAGGCCAGCGGCGTCGAGTTCTTCGGACTTTAGCGGCTGGTCCGAGGCGCCGAACGTCACGGTGCGCGCCTTTACCTGCTTGATGCCGCCGCCAGAGCCAATCGATTGATAATTTAGGCTGGCGCCGGTTTCTTTTTTGTACATATCCGCCCATTTCGCATAGATCGGATAGGGGAAAGTGGCGCCGGCGCCGGAGATGTCCACCGCGAAGGCGACCCCCGCGGTCAAAGCGACGCTCGAAATCACGACAACGACGCGTTTCAGAATTTGGGAGATCATGGCTTGAAGACTCTTTCGGGCTCGAGAAGGAGGCTGCGCGATCCGACATGTGTTTCGCGTCTTGTACATTAGGAGCGAGCCAACAGAGTTTTATGACGCGTTCATGAAGTTAAGATGACAGAGAAAATTAATCGTGATCATAATGTTATTCGTCATCTGCCGAATCGTTCTGCATCGCGGGCAAGATCACCCGGAATGTCGCGCCGGCCGAAGGAGCAGAGTCGATAGTCAGTTTCCCACGATGACGCAGCACAATATGTTTCACGATGGCGAGCCCTAGACCCGTGCCGCCCTTGGCGCGGCTCTTTCCGGCGTCCACGCGATAAAAGCGTTCGGTCAGGCGCGGGATATGTTCTTGCGCGATGCCGGGGCCGTGATCGCGCACGGTGAAGGCGGCGACGGGGCCGAAACTGCGCAGAGAAATTTCCACCATGTGCGCGGCCTCGCCATCTGGACGGCCGTATTTGATCGCGTTTTCGACGAGGTTTTCGACAACCCGCGCCAGCTCGTCGCGATCGCCCGGGACGATGACGTTCGGCGCGAGGTCGACCTCCAGCGTGAGGTCGTTTTCCTCGGCCAGCGGAGCCAGCGTATCGCAGATATGAGCCACCAACATCGTGAAATCGACCGGCGTGTCGGGACGCAAATGCAGATGCTGCTCGATGCGCGACAGCGACAGCAGATCGTCGACCAGCCGGGCCATGCGCTCCGCCTGTTCGCGCATGATGCCCAGAAATCGCTCGCGCGCCTTGGCGTCCTCCCTCGCCGGCCCCTGCAGCGTCTCCACGAAGCCGAGCAGCGAAGCGAGCGGCGTGCGCAGTTCGTGGCTGGCGTTGGCGATAAAGTCGACGCGCATCCGTTCGACGCGGCGCGCCTCCGTGAGATCGCGCAGGCTTATCACCGCCGCCGGTTCGAAGCCTTCAACCCGCAATGGCGCAACGTGCGCCTCGAACCAGCATTCGACCGGGAGCCGCTCGACCCACAAGACTTTCTCGCCGCGGCCGCCGGCCAGCACGCGCTCTAGCGCGTCCAGCACATCCGGCGCGCGCAGGCTGCGCGCGAGCGGCTCCTGCAGGCGCAGCGACGGCAGCACGGCGCGCCCCGCCGGATTGGCGGCGACGACGTGAGCCCCTGCGTCGATGACGAAAATAGCCTCCGGCAGCGCGTCGATCATCGCGCCGAGCAGCATCTCGTCCTGGCAAGGCTTTACGCTGTCGCGCATAAGTGTTGATCCTCCGTGTCCGACTCTCAGGAGGCGCCGCGACGCTCGGCGGTCTTGCGGAAGGCGTCCAACAGGACGCTCCAGCGGCCCGCGCGCCCTTGCAAACCCAAGAGGACCAGGGCGAGGGCGAAAGGAATAAGATAATAGATCGCGCGAAACAACAAGAGGGCGGCCAACATGGCCTCCTGCGAGGGCGCGGAAACGGCGCCCAGCATCACCGCCTCGAAAACGCCAACGCCGCCCGGCGCATGGCTGATCGCTCCGACCAAAGCGGCGAATACGTAAATCGCGGCGAAGGCGGTGAAATCGAGACTCTGGCTTTCCGCCGGCAATAGCACGTAGAGCGCCGCGGCGGCGCAGCCGATGTCGACGACGCCGAGCGCGAACTGAACGAGCGCCGTTCGCGCCCGGGGCAGCTCGATGACGTGGCCCCAGAGACGCAGACTGCGACGGACGAGCGACACCCAGACGGAGTAATAGCCGAGGACGCCGAGCACCACGGCGCCGAGAGAAAAATTCGCCAGCGCCGGGAGATGATCGATCGCCGCCAGCGGTTCTGCGGCGACCGAGAGCCCCAGTCCGAGCACGCTGGCCATGCCGAGCCAGAAGGTCAGGCTGACGACGAGGGTGATGTTGGCGATCTGCCCTGCCGTCAGCGCGTTGCGGACATAGATCCAATAGCGCACAGCCGCGCCGGTGATCAGCGGAAAGCCCAGAGTGAAGGAGAAGGCGTTGCTGGCGAAAGACGCCAGCGCGACGGCGCGAAGGGGCGCCCTGGCGCCGATCTGGCTCAACGCGGCAAGATCATAACCCGCCAGCGCAATATAGGAGAGCGCAGTCAGACAGAGCGCGCGCAAAAACGTCGCCCCATGCGTCTGGGCGATGGCTGCGGCAAGATCGGCGAATCGCAGATGCCCCAGCGCGCGGCCTATGACGATCGCGGCGACAGCGAACAGCGCCACGCTGGCTATCGCTCCAACGAGCCTGCCGACGTTTTGCGGCGGCAGCCGGGGCGTCTTTTGGACGATAGCCGGAAGGCCTGAAAAATCGAGCGATTCGGGCATTATTTTCACTTTGTCGGGACCTTCCCCGCATCAAATCAGCCAATGGGACTTTCGTGCGCGAAACGTGACGAGACGATGACGTTTTGCGCTTTCTCGCGCAAAAGACTTTTTCTTGGCTAGCGAAAACGTCAAAACAACCCGTGCAGGAACCAGCGCGCCTGCATATTTTCCTGCCCTAAAATGCTTTCGCGATATAGCCAGAAGCGACGTCCCTCGCTGTCCACGACATTGAAATAGTCGCGCGTGAGCGGGCTTTGCGGCGCCTCCGGCCAGGGTGGCGCGATACGCTCCGGGCCCTCGAAAGCGGCGGTTTGATGCAAGGCGCGGCGCCAGCGAAAACGCAGCGGCGGCCCATCGGGCGAGAGCGCCACTGCGTCGATCGGCTCGGGCCGCTCGAACAGCCGTAACGGGCGTGTCGGCGCACAAAAACCCCGCCGCGCGGGAGCGGCGGGCTCCGGATAGGCCGCCGGCGCCGCCGCGACGGCGAATTCCGGCAGATGTCGGTCCCGCGAATAAAGGCGCAGCACGCGGCGCGGCCCGAGCCGCGCGCCAAGCCGGTCAATGAGGTCGGAAAGATCGCCGCCTTCGGGAACGACGAGGGCGCCGCCTTCAAGCGAAGCCTGCTCGCCGTCCTCGCGCTCCACCACGCTCGCGCAAAGACGCAACACGTCGAAGCCATAGCCCGTGTCGAGACCGTCTTCGCCAAGCGTCGCAAGACGTTCGCGCAGCAGCGCGAGGATGCGGAGCGGATCACGCAACGGCCGGCTCGCGCCCACAGCCACATGCCTGACCACGCCGTCGACGCGATAAAGCGCCGCCTCCAGCCGCCGCGCCCCGACGCCATGCCGCTCCAACAAAAGACACAGTTCGGAGGCGAGGGTTTCGAGCGTCGCCTCAATGTCGGAGAGCCGCGTCAATCCTTCGGGAAAACGGCGCTCCGCGATGTAATCGGGAGCCTCGAACCGCGGCGTGATCGGATCGCGGATGCGGCAGGCGAGCGCGTCGAGCCGCGTCAGCGTCTCTTGTCCAAAGCGAGCGGCCAGCGGCGCGCGAGGACGCGTCAAAAGATCGCCGACGCTGCGCAGCCCGGCGCGCGCCAAAGCGGCTCGCCGCGGATCGGACAACTCCAGCGCGGCGATCGGCAATTTCGCCGCGATTGCGTCGAGGTCTTCTTGGGCGGCCCCCGCCGGCGCGAGCCTAATATTGGAAAAGCGCGCCAAGGCCCGAGCCAAGGCCGGCCCAGGCGCCAAGGCTGTGCGGGCGCAAAAACCCTGAGCATTGAGGCGGCGTTCTATCTCGTCCAGCAAATTCGCCTCGCCGCCAAAAAGCCGCGCGGCGCCGGTCACGTCCAGCATGACGCCATCGGGCGGATCGAGCGCGGCCAGGGGCGTGAAGCGGCGGTGCCAATCGGCGACCGCCGCCAGCATCAAAGCGTCGGCGGTCGCGTCGTTCTCCTCTAGCGCGAGGGCGGGATGGAGGGCGCGCGCGTCGGCGACAGCCATGCCGGAGACGAGCCCCCGCTTTTGCGCGGCGGCGTTGATCGCGACGAGACGCTCGCCGCCTTTGATCTTGCGCCAAAGCGCGAAGGGCGCCTTGGCGGCGCTCGGATCACGCCCGCGCAAAATCCGGTCGGTCGGCAGCGAAGGCAGGAAGACGCTCAGAAAACGCATGTCGGAACATGGCCTTGTCGGAGTCGAACAGAACATCGCGCCAGGCCAGCGGATCGACTTCGCCGAGGCCGAAAAGGCCGGCGCGGGCCTTGGCGATGCGCAGGCGCCAGCCCGGCGGGCCGGGCAGCGGCGTCTCTCGTCCCGGCGACACAATGGGCGGCGGCAAGGCGGCGACCTCGAAGCGCAGCGGCGCGGCGCTGGTGAGCCGCGCGGCCGCGCCGCTGGCGCGAAGCAGCAGCAGCAGGCCGAGCCCGCCGCCGCGCCGCGCCGTCAGCAACAGCCGGCGCGAGGCGGTGAGGTCATAGGCGCGCGGCGCGATCCAGCTTTCGGCGATAATGGCGACGGCTCGACTTTTCAGCGCCTCTTCCATCGCCCAAAGCGTCTCGCTTGGGCCTCGCGTCTTCACGAACACCAAGCGGGCGGGGTCGAGACCCTGCGCCTCCAGCCCTTTGCCATAGGGCAGGCCGATTTCGCGCCCCGCCATGTCCTCGGCGATCCAGACGACGCCGGCGCGCGGGCGCGCGGCGGCGGCGCGCAGAGCGAGGGCGCAAGTGAAACCCGCGGCGGCGCCGACATCGCGCGGACTGGCGGGGACGATCTCGTTCAAGCTTCCCTGCCCGAGATTTTGCAGCAAGCGCTCGAAACGGTCTTGTCCGGAGATCGGTCGATACGGACTCCCTTGCGCCAAGGCGTTCGCGGGCCAGCGGCCAGGCGTCTCGCGCGCCTCGATGGCGGCGATGCGGCGGCGCAAAAAGACAATACGTTCGCAGACGCCGTTCCGCGCCATGGAATTGAGCCCCTTCGTTCTGTTTATGTTCTATGCTGGGGCCGTTGCGGGGGAGAGTCAAGCCTGACGCTGCGACGATACGCCACCGCTTGCGTTTCTTTGTAGCGCAAAATGCAGTAATTAAATTCCCTATATCCTCGGAATCCCGCAGGATTGTTTTTTAGGGGAGACATATCATGGAACGTCGCGAATTCATCGCCACGCTCGGCGCGGTCGCCGTAGCTGCATCGGCTACCTCGGCCTTCGCGGAAGAGGGCAGCAGTGCAGTCGTCCATCATCATCCGCCGAAATATAAGGGTCTGTCCGACGCCGCCGCCAAATGCGTATTGGACGGCAATAACTGTCTGCGCCACTGCTTCGGCATGCTGACGATGAACGACTCGAGCATGGCGGAATGCACCAAGGCGTCTTTCGACGTTATCGCGGCCTGCGGAGCCTTGGAAACTTTGGCCTCGGTCAATTCGACGTATACGCCCGCCCTCGCCAAGGTCGTGGCGGAGGCGTGCCTTGCCTGCAAGAAGGAATGCGACAAGTTCCCGCAATATTCCGAATGCGTCGATATGGGCGCGTCCTGCAAGGCTTGCGCCGACGAGTGCCACAAGATCGCGGCTTAACGAAAAAGCCGCTTCGGCGGCGTCCGGAAGGGATCGCTTGGTGGCCAAAGCGATCCCTTTTTTATTGGCCGAACAAGGCGCAAAAAAGCCGGCCCGTTGGGCCGGCTTTTCCGTTTAGCTTCGCTAAAGATCAGTATTTGGCCACAATCGGCGCCGCAGAGCCGCCGCCGAAGCGGAAGGTCAGGCCAGTGCTGATGACCAGCGGATTGATCTTCACAGCGGCGGTAACCGGGACATAAATCGCGCCAAGGCCCGGCGCCTGCGGCGTGAAGGCGACGATATTGGCGCGGGCGTTCGGCTCCATCATGATATATTTCAGATCGAAGTTCCAACCCCAATGTTCGTTGAACATATAGTCGAAGCCGGCTTGGCCGACCACGCCCCAGGACGGGGAGATGTTGAGGTTGTAGAAGCTCGAATTGGCGCCATAGAGGCCGAGGCCGCCGGCGGGGCCGAGAGCGGAGCCCGGAGCAAAGGCCAGCGCCCAGTTGTTGTTGCCCGCGCGCGTGCCGAAATAGGCCGTGAAGTTCACGCCGACGCCGAGGTAGGGCTGGAAGTGGCCGAAGTTGGTGAAATGATACTGGATCGTGACGGACGGCGGGAACACCCAGGTGCGGCCGAGATCCGCGCCGGCGAGCACGCCAGTGCCCTGGATGTGATGGTTCGACACGCAGCAGATCGCCTCGATCGCCCAGTTCTTGGTCAGATAATAGGCGACGTCGAGCGTCGGGATGACCGACCAGGAGATGCTGGTGCTGGCGCCCGGAACGACCGTGTAAGGACCACCGCTTACGCCCGCCAGCAGGCCAACGCTCGGCGCGCCCCTCAGGCCGGAAACCGGGTAGACCGAACCCGCGTCATAAATCGTCGACGTGCCGTCCAGCGGAAGCACGGCGCCGACCTTCAGGCGAACCTGAAACGGCTGGTAGGTGTCAACGAACACCGGCGGCGGCGGCGCTTCCTTGATCGACGGCAGGTCGGCGGCTTGGCCGGTTGCGCTCGCAGCGCTCAGAATGGCAGCGGCAAGAGCGCCACGAAGAACAGTTTTCATCGGATCCCCCTAAAACGATTGTCGGCCGACACGTTCCCGAAGCTCGCGTCGAGTCGAATATATGTTGCTATGATTTGCCTTAAAATGACTTGATCTTCATCAAGCTTGCAGATGTCTCAGACCGTTTCTCGGGCAGTGTGTCTCTTTGGCCACAGTAGGGGCGCGGGTTGCCATGGGCTGCAAGGCGCATTAATCGGAAAGCCGCCGCTTTTCGCCAAGCTTCACGGCATGTGTATACCAATGTAAACGATCGCTTAAAGAGGCCGGCCCTCTAAAGCTGTGCGTAATTCCGCGATTTTGATCGAGGTGCGACGTTTTGACTCATGAACCGCAAATCACCGACGCGCTCGTCGCGGCGCACGGTCTCAAGCCCGAAGAATATCAGCGCATCCTCGCGCTGATCGGCCGCGCCCCGAGCTTCACCGAACTCGGCGTTTTCTCGGCAATGTGGAACGAGCATTGCTCCTATAAATCCTCGCGGCTGCATTTGCGCAAACTGCCGACCAAGGCGCCCTGGGTGATCCGCGGGCCGGGGGAAAACGCCGGCGTCATCGACATCGGCGACGGCGACGCTTGCATTTTCAAGATGGAGAGCCACAACCACCCCTCCTTCATCGAGCCTTATCAAGGCGCGGCGACCGGCGTCGGCGGAATTTTGCGCGATGTTTTCACGATGGGCGCCCGTCCGATCGCCTGCCTCAACCTGCTGCGCTTTGGCGCCCCCGCGCATCCCAAGACGCGGCGCCTCGTCGCTGGCGTCGTCGCCGGAATTGGCGGCTACGGCAATTCCTTCGGCGTGCCCACGGTCGGCGGCTCGACGGCGTTCGACACCAGTTACGACGGCAATATTCTGGTCAATGCGATGGCCGTCGGGCTGGCGCGCGCGGATTCGATTTTTTATTCGGCGGCGGCGGGCGTCGGCAACCCCATTGTCTATCTCGGCTCCAAGACCGGGCGCGACGGCATCCATGGCGCGACGATGGCCTCGGCCGCCTTCGAGGCCGACGCTGAGGAAAAGCGCCCGACCGTGCAGGTCGGCGATCCTTTTTCCGAAAAGCTGCTGCTCGAGGCCTGTCTCGAACTCATGGCCTCGGGCGCCGTCATCGCCATACAGGACATGGGCGCCGCGGGGCTAACCTCCTCTGCTGTCGAAATGGGCGCCAAGGGAAATCTTGGCGTCGAGCTCGATCTCGACGCCGTGCCCTGCCGCGAGGAGGGCATGACCGCCTATGAGATGATGCTCTCGGAAAGCCAGGAGCGCATGCTGATGGTGCTGCGCCCCGAGCAGGAAAAGCAAGCCGAAGCAATTTTTCGGAAATGGGGGCTCGACTTCGCCATCGTCGGCAAGACCACGGATTCGCTGCGTTTCGTGGTCAGGCATCAAGGCGAGGTGAAGGTCGATCTGCCCATCAAGGAGCTCGGCGACGAGGCGCCGCTTTACGACCGCCCTCATGCGGCGACGCCAAAGCCGCCAGTGCTGGACCCGGCCTCGGTCGTTCCTTTCGGCTCCAGTCGCGACGCGCTGCTGGCCCTGCTGACGACGCCGGAATTATGCTCCAAACGCTGGATATGGGAGCAATATGACCATCTCATCCTCGGCAACACCGTGCGCCAGCCCGGCGGCGACGCGGCCGTCATCCGCATCGGCGAAGGCCCCAAAGGCCTCGCGCTCGCGACCGACGTGACAGCACGCTATTGCGCCGCCGATCCTTATGAGGGCGGCAAGCAGGCGGTGGCGGAATGCTGGCGCAATATTTCCGTCACGGGCGCCAAGCCCATGGCGCTGACTGATAATCTCAATTTCGGCAATCCCGAAAAGCCGGAGATCATGGGCCAGCTCGTCGGCTGCCTCGAGGGCGTTGGCGAAGCCGCGCGCGCGCTGGATTTCCCGATCGTTTCCGGCAATGTCTCGCTCTACAACGAGACGCAGGGCTCCGGTATTCTGCCGACCCCCGCCATCGGCGGCGTCGGCGTGATCGGCGACGTAGCGCAGGCCGCGAGAACGGGCTTCGCTTCCGGTGAGACGATAGTTTTGATTGGTGAAACAAAGGGTTGGCTCGGCCAATCGATTTATCTGCGCGATCTCCTGGGGCGCGCCGAGGGCGCGCCGCCGCCGGTCGATCTCGCCGCAGAGCGGCTGCACGGCGATTTTGTGCGCGCCCTGATTTTAGCCGCGCGAGTCGCCGCCGCCCACGATCTTTCCGACGGCGGCCTCGCCGTGGCGCTGGCCGAGATGGCGCTGGCCGGCGACGTCGGCGCCACGATCGACGCTTTGCCGTTAGGACCGGCGCATGCGGTTTTGTTCGGGGAGGAACAGGCGCGCTACCTCCTCAGCGCCGCGCCGAGCGAGGCGCGAGCTATCGCGCAAGAGGCTGAAACACTTGGGATTCCCGTCATGATGATCGGGACTGCCGGCGGCGACGCATTGAACTTGCCCGGCGAGGCGCCGATATTGCTCTCAGAGCTGCGCGAGGCGCATGAGAACCCGCTGCCGGCCTATATGGCTGGAAATGAACGCGCTTTTTACGACAAAGGATGACCCATGCCGATGCCCGCCGCCGAGATCGAACGTCTGATCAAGACCGCGCTGCCCGATGCGGTGGTCGAGCTGACGCCGCTCGCCGACGACGGCGACCACTGGGCCGCAACGGTAACCTCCCCTGCTTTCAAAGGCTTAAGCCGCGTCCGGCAGCATCAGCTGGTGCAGTCGGCGTTTGGCGAAAGGCTCGGCACGGAGCTGCACGCGCTGGCGCTGACCACTGTTACGCCTTGAAAAACAACCGCGCGGCGTGAGATAAACGCGGCGTCGCAACCGGCGGAACCTTGAATTCCGCATGAAAGGACAAGAAATGACCGACATCAACGCCCGCATCAAAAGCGAAATCGAGAGCGCGGATATCGTACTGTTTTTAAAGGGAACTCCGCAGGCGCCGCAATGCGGCTTCTCGATGCAGGTGGTGCAGATTCTCAACCACGTCGGCGCGCCCTACAAGGCGATCAACGTATTGGCGGATAACGAGATTCGCGAGGGGATCAAACAGTTTTCGAATTGGCCGACGATCCCCCAGCTCTACATCAAAAGCGAGTTTATCGGCGGCTGCGACATCACCCGGGAGATGTTCCAATCGGGCGAGCTGACGGCGCTGCTCGACAAAGAAGGCGTCCCGCACAAGCAGTCCGCCAAGGCCTGAAACGCGCGCATTTTCGCGCATGGGCGAGCATTTTTCGCGCGCGCCGGAGCATTTTCGCGCAGTTTGGCGCATGCTCGGTCAGCGCGCGCGAGGACTTTTTACCGCACCAAAATATTCTTGAACTGCCACGGGTCGTCGAGGTCGAGATCCTCGGCAAAAAATCCGGGGCGGCCGGCCAGCGGCGTCCAGTCCGTATAAACGCCGACAACCGGGCCCAAATAGGGCAATTGCACGTCGAGGCAGCGGCGGTAGTCGACTTCATCCGCTTCGACGATACCGGCCAGCGGATTCTCCAGCGCCCAGACCATTCCGGCCAGCGCCGCCGAACTCACCTGAAGCCCCGTCGCATTCTGATACGGCGCGAGCTCGCGAGTTTCCTCAATCGACAGTTGTGAGCCATACCAATAGGCGCCCTTGGCGTGGCCATAGAGCAGCACGCCCAGCTCGTCGATGCCGTCGACGATCTCGTGCTCGTCCAGAATATGGTCGCGCGCCTGACGTTGGCCGCCGGCCCCGAACATTTCGTGCAGCGAGAGCACCGCGTCGTCGGCGGGGTGATAGGCGTAATGGCAGGTCGGACGGTAGACGGCGTTTCCGGCGGCGTCCCGCACGGTCAGATAATCGGCGATCGAGATGGACTCGTTGTGGGTGACGAGGAAGCCATATTGCGGTCCCGGCGTCGGCGTCCAGCTTCTAACGCGCGTGTTGGCGCCGGGCGAGTTGAGATAGATCGCCGCGCCGCAGCCGGTCTTGTGGGTTCCGGCGATGTCGGGCAGAGTTTTTTCATGCGTGCCCCAGCCGAGCTCGGCCGGCTGCAAGCCTTCGGAGACAAAGCCTTCGACCGACCAAGTATTGACGAAGACGCCGCGCTCCTTGGGGGTTCTGGCGCGCTGCGTGTCGCGCTCGGCGATGTGAATGCCCTTGACGCCGAGCTTTTGCGCCAGCGCGCCCCATTCGGCTTTCGTCGCGGGCTGGGCGGCGGAGACGCCCAGATCCTTTGCGAGATTGACCAGCGCCTGCTTGACGAACCAGGAGACCATGCCGGGATTTGCGCCGCAGCAGGACACCGCCGTCGAGCCGCCGGGATTTTTGCGTCGTTCGGCCAAGACCGTCTCGCGCAGCGCATAATTGGTGCGCGCCTCATTGCCGAGCTTGGCGTCGAAATAAAAGCCCGGCCAGGGCTCGACCACCGTATCGACGTAAAGAACCTTCAGCTCCCGCGCCAGCTTGATAATGTCGAGCGAACAGACCTCGACCGAGAGATTGACGATAAAGCCCTGGCCCTCGCCCCGGGTGAGCAAGGGCGTCAGAATCTCGCGGTGATTGGCTTCGGTCAGCGCCGCCTGAACATAGTCGATCCCGCGCACGTCGAGCAGGTCACGATGGGCGTCGGACGGGTCGATGACGGTGAAGCGGTTCTTGTCGAACTCGAAATGCCGCTCGATCAGCGGCAAAATGCCCCGGCCGATGGAGCCAAAACCGATCAGGACGATCGGACCGGTGATTTTGCCGTGAACGGGCCAGTGCGACATTGGGCGGACTCCTATGGGAATTGGAAAATGGTGCAGCGCGTTAAAAAGCAGGGAGGGGCGTTTTAATCAAGTGAAGGTTTTTTGCCGCAGCGGTACGGAACGTCTCGCCTTATAAACTAGGTCGGGCAGCGCCGGCTCAAAGAGCCGCCACACGAAATTAGCGCTCCGCTCAACTCAATGCGCGTCCCGGCAGCCATTGAAACTTGCGCGCCCCCTACCTCCCGGACCGCGTAATGTCCCGCGAAACGTCGAAACGCCGGATGGGGGACAAAGAGCCGTCGTCCAGTCGCGCCTGAAAGGTGATAAAACGCGCTCCGACGGGCGCATCGAGGGACTCCGGCACGCCGTTTACGGCGGCCTCGGCTTGCTTGCCGCTGAGAACGCGATCGGGCGCGTCCTTGTCGACGCCGAAGCGAAACTCGGTGACAGGATGGAAGAAGGGCGCGGCGCGAAACCGCGCCTGAATGTAACCGCCGTAGGAGTAGAAAACGACCTGGATCTTTGCGAACTCTCCGCGCGCCGAGTATTCATCGAGAGGCTTGGCGGCCGACGGCGGCGCGCCGGGATCGTTGCGAGAAACAGGGATCGGCGCTGAGTTCAGAGCTTGCGTAATTTCCCAACCGAACGCCATCAATCCGACCATTGTCACGACGCCGAACCGAACGCGCGATTGGCCGTTCTCCCGCCACGCTTGCCGCAGCCGGATCGCGGCGCGCCCCAGCGGTCCTGCCTCCGGCGCTCCGCGAACCGTTTCCTCGTCGAGCCGCGTGCCCCAATCAAGCGTGCGCCACGGCGATTGCGGGCTCGCGAGCAGAAATTCGACCGCGTCGTCGAATTCGTCATGCAGTGCGCCCGACCAGCGAATCCGCCCGCGCGTGTATCGAGACCCGTAATCCCTCCAGGACTCGAAGCTCGTCTGCGCCTTCGTCGCCATATTGCGCAGATAGGCCCAGGCCTCGCTCTCGGCGAGGCATCCCGCGAGCACCGCATGGCGCGCCACCATCGACGCCCGAGCAATGTCCCATGCCAGCAGATCGAGCGCCGCCTCCGGATCGCCCGGCTCTGCGTATTGCGGGTCGGCGCGGCTGCCGTGATGGATGAGCCATTCCAGGACCCTGACCGTTTGTTCGTGACGCGCGAATGGCGAAGGCGCGTCGACGCCCCAAAAGTCGCGAAGCATGACGACGCTGCGCGGCCTCTCCGAAGGGTCGAAGGGTTCCAGGGTCGCGTCTGTCCCCTTGTGCACGAGGCTATACATGGCGGCGAGCGCGACCGCCCAGCGAGCGCCCTCGGGAAGTCGCGATCCCTTGACGTTGACGTGCTTGGCGGCGTCGCCGAAACGGGCGCCGCCCCCTTGAGAGCCAGGCGGCGGATTGGCGTTCGGATGCAAGCTCTGGTCGAGGAATTCGATCCAGGAGCAATCGATCTCATCGCCAAGCAGCGGGCCGAAGCGCCGGGCCCCGTTGACGTAGTTTTCGAGCGTCCGCCGGCCAATCGACGACAGCCGATTGCAATCGAACGGCGCGGCCCGAAAATACAGAACCGCTCGGGCGGCCTCGCCAACCCCGTCGAGCCGCTGGGCGGCTGTTTTGACGCCGTTGAGCCATGTCCGCGCGGCCGTCACGCGACGTATGACGCGCTCGCGCTGGTCGGGATGAAAACGATCGAGCGCGCTCCCAAGGTCCGCCCACCGGAAGCGGTCGATCAGCGCGGCCAATAAAGCCGACGGCATGCGCGGGTCGTCCATTGCGGCGTGCAGGAGCCGGGCTTGAAGCCGAGCAGATAAGAACGTCGACTCCGCAGCCGCATTCGCCAGTAGGTCGACGAGGGCCGTCGCGCCTCCGACGTCGCCTTTCAGGCCCAAGAACGTCACTTCGGCGATAGCGACGTCGAAATCCGCCAGCGGCTGATTATTCATGCCCGCAAACCGCCTCTGCCTCGCATTTGATCTGACGATCCCAAATCGCCATGACGATCTCGTCACTGCGCGGTCCTTTTCACAGTCGCAGAAACACCAGCCAGCTGCTGTGCGTTGACGCACATCCGGTCGCTGCCGACATCTGTCCGCCGAAGAAGGCTTGTCCCCGTTTCAACATCGCCGTTCCGCCAATCGAAACCGGGCCGGAATGGGCGCGCCAGGAGCGTGCGCCGCTCCCGGCTCGTCTCGCGCATGATGACGGGCTAGTTTTATCGGGCGCGACTCGCAGGCCAACGCTCGGCGCGTTCAATCCGCCCCCAGCCGCTTCAGCCACGCCTCCGCCTGCGCCCGCACATTGGCCGGCGCGGTTCCGCCATAACTTACGCGGCTCTCGACCGATTTATCGACGCCCAGCACCTCGAAGACCCCAGCGGTAATGCGCGGCTCCACGGCCTGTAGATCGGCGAGGCTCAGCTCCTCCAGCCCGGCGCCGCGCTCGGAGGCGACGTTGACGATGCGGCCCGTCACATGATGCGCCTCGCGGAAGGGCAGGCCGAGCGCGCGCACCAGCCAGTCCGCGAGATCAGTCGCGGTGGCGTAGCCGGCGCCCGCCGCCTCGCGCATTTTGGGGCGGTTGACGATCATGTCGCGCGTCATGCCGGCTATGGCGGCGATGCACAGCTCGAGGGAGTCGAGCGCGTCGAAGGCGCCTTCCTTGTCTTCCTGCATATCCTTGGAATAGGCCAGCGGCAGGCCTTTCATGACGATCAACAAAGCCTGCAGGCCGCCGATAATGCGGCCCGACTTGCCGCGCACCAGCTCCGCCGCGTCGGGGTTGCGCTTTTGCGGCATGATCGACGAGCCGGTGGTGAATTTGTCGCTGAGCGCGACGAAAGAGAATTGCACTGTCGTCCACAGCACGATCTCTTCGGCGAAGCGCGAGAGATGCACCGCGCAAATCGCGGCGGCCGACAGCGTCTCCAGCACGAAGTCGCGGTCCGAGACGCTGTCCAGCGAATTGGCGGTCGGGCGGTCGAAGCGGAGCGCCTGGGCAGTGGCGTTCCGGTCGATCGGAAAGGAGGTTCCGGCCAAAGCCGCCGCGCCGAGCGGCGATTCGTTCAGCCGCGCGCGAGAATCCCTGAACCTGCCGCGGTCGCGCGAAATCATTTCGACATAGGCGAGAAGATGATGGCCGAAGGTGACGGGCTGCGCCGATTGCAGATGGGTGAAGCCCGGCATCACCGTCGCCGCCTCTTCAAGCGCTTTGGCCGCGAGCGCTTGCTGAAGGTCCGCCAGTTGCGCGTCAAGCCGGTCGATGGCGTCGCGGATATAGAGCCGAAAATCCGTCGCCACTTGATCGTTGCGGGAGCGCGCCGTATGCAGTCTTCCGGCGGCGGGTCCGATCAATTCGGCAAGCCGTGACTCGACGTTCATATGGATGTCTTCGAGCTTGCGCGAGAAGACAAAATCGCCCGATTCGATCTCGCCTTTGATGCGGGTCAGGCCTTCGCTAATCTTCGCCGCGTCCGCCTGCGAGACGATGCCGCGCTCGCCGAGCATCGCGACATGGGCGAGCGAGGCCGCTATGTCCTGAGGCCAAAGCCGCTTATCGAAGTCGATGGAGACGTTGATCGCCTCCAATACGGCGTCCGTTGCGTCCTGAAAGCGGCCGCCCCACATCTTGCTCGTCATAAGACCCCTTCCGAAACGCCAATCTTCTGGAACCCTTGAACGATGACCGAACAGCCGGCCGCAAGTCCCCAGCGCAATCGCGGCGCGCTCGCCTTCGTCGCTTTGCTGCTGATCGCCGGCGTCGGGTTTCTATACGTGAAGGCCGGCCACGGCGGCAAGAAAGAGCATAGCGCCGCCTGCGACGCTTCGAAGCCGCTGGCGCAATCGCTGGCCGGCCTCGCCAAGGGCGACATCGCCGCGCTAACCATCTCCAGGGAGCCGGAGCCGATGCCGGCGCTGGCGTTCAACGGCCCGGACGGCGCGCCGACCAGTCTCGACGCCCTGAAGGGCAAGACTTTGCTGGTCAATGTCTGGGCGACATGGTGCGTGCCCTGCCGCGGCGAAATGCCCGCGCTCGACCGGCTGCAACAAGCCGCCGGCTCCGACAAATTCGAGGTCGTGGCGATCAATGTCGACACATCGCGGCTGGAGCGGCCCAAGGCTTTCCTCGACGAAATCGGCGTCAAAAGCCTAAAATTCTACGCCGATCCCAAGGCCGACATCTTCTTTCGCCTGAAGCAGGGCGGCGAGCTGATGGGCCTGCCGACCACCTATCTGGTCGATCCCGCCGGCTGCGCGCTCGGCCAGCTGTCCGGTCCCGCCGTTTGGGATTCCGCCGACGCGCTGGCGTTGATCCGAGGCGCCATCGGCGCGGCCCCTTAAGGCGAGGATCGGCCGTGAGCAAGGACAGCCTGCGGCCCTGGACGACGGAGTCTTCGCGCGTTCTCGTCGAATCGCCGTGGATCAGGCTGCGCGCCGAGCGTTGCGTGACGCAGCGCGGAGCGGCGCTCGATCCCTTTTATCTGCTCGATTACCCCGACTGGGTGCATGTCGCGGCCTTCGACGACGAAGACCGGCTGCTGCTGGTGCGCCAATATCGCCACGGCGCCCGCCAAATCTCGCTGGAGCTGCCGGGCGGCGTGATGGACCCCCATGAGGGCGATCCGCTGGTCACCGGGGCGCGCGAACTGCTCGAGGAGACCGGCTACGTAGCGCGAAAGCTGACCCATCTCGCCCGGCTGTCGCCCAATCCCGCCACGCACACCAACAGCGTGCATATTCTCCTCGCCGAAGGCGCGACGCGCCAGAGAGCGCAAAATCTCGACGCCAGCGAGGATATCGTCGTCGAGCCGACGCCCTGGCGCGAGGCGGCGGAAATGGCGATCCGCGGCGAGATGATCCATTCGCAGCATGTGGGGCTGCTGTTTATCGCGCTGGCGCAGACGAAGGGGCTGAGGTTTGGCGCGGCGGAGCGTGGATGAAACCTGACGCAAGCTCCAGATCGTCATTACGAGGAGGCGCAGCTGACGCCTCAATCCAGGGGCCGCGCAACTTCTGGATTGCTTCGCGCGCCCTCACAATGGGCCGACAATACTTTAATAAACAAATAGTTAGCAGATATCACCCCGTCAGTCGCCGGCACAGCCCATCTAACTGCTCCAGCGTCTCGTAGCGGATGCGCAGTTCGCCGCGTTCGCCGTTGTGGTGGATCGTCACCGTCAAGCCCAGAGCGTCGCTCAGCGTTTTTTCGACCGCGCGCGTGTCGGCGTCCTTCTCTTCGCGCGGTTTGCGCGGCTTGACGCCTGCGTCGGACGCCTGGCGTTGCGCGAGACGCTCGATGTCGCGGACCGTGAGCCCCTCGGCTACGATTTTCCGCGCCACCGCGTCGGGGTCTTTCACCGACAGCAACGCGCGGGCGTGGCCGGCGGAAATGGCCCCCTCCGCGACGAGGCGCCGGCTCGCCTCGGGCAATTGCAGCAGCCGCAGGGTATTGGCCACATGCGAGCGGCTCTTGCCGATGATTTTCGCCAATTCCGATTGGGAATAGCCGAAATCCGAGCCCAGCCGCTCATAGCCGCGCGCTTCCTCGATGGCGTTGAGGTCCTCGCGCTGGACGTTTTCGATAATCGCCAGTTCCAAAGCCTCGCGGTCATCTGCCTCGTGAATGACCACGGGAATATCTGCGAGGCTGGCGATTTGCGCCGCGCGCCAGCGCCGCTCGCCGGCGATGATCTCATAGGCGTCGGCGACGCCGGCGATGGTGCGCACCACGACCGGCTGGATAATCCCCTTTTCGCGGATCGAGGCGGCGAGGTCGGCGAGGTCCTCGTCCCGAAAGCTGGTGCGGGGGTTGCGGGGGTTGGGACGCAGAAATTCAATGGGGATGCGGCGCTGGCCGCGCGTGCGCTCGATCGCCGGCGCTTCGTCGCCGGCGTCGCCGATCAACGCCGCCAAACCTCTGCCTAAACGCGGCCGCGCTTCTTCCGCCATGCCTCAGTTTTCCTTGCCCATTCCGCCGCGGCCAATCAAGCGGCGCGCAGGCGTCTTTCTCTTTGAATCACTTCCGAAGCCAGCTTCAGATAGGCTTGGCTGCCGACGCACTTCAGATCGTAGAGCAGCACCGGCTTGCCGTGCGAGGGCGCCTCGGAGATGCGCACGTTGCGCGGGATCATCGTCTCGTAAACCTTGTCGCCCATGAAGCGCCGGACGTCGGCGACCACCTGCATCGCCAGATTATTGCGGGCGTCGAACATGGTCAGCACGATGCCGTGGATCGACAGTTTGGGGTTCAAGGTCCGCCTGACCTGTTCGACCGTCGACAAGAGTTGCGACAAGCCCTCCAACGCGAAGAATTCGCATTGCAGCGGCACCAGCACCGCGTCGGCGCTGGCCAACGCGTTGATCGTCAACAGATTGAGCGAGGGCGGGCAGTCGATCAATATGTAGCTGTAATGGCGCGCGTTGACGTGACGCTCGGCGGCGGCGAGCTCCGCCAGGGCGCGTTTTAGGCGAAAGGCGCGGTCCTTGTCGCCGGCGATTTCCAGCTCGACGCCGAGGAGGTCGAGGGTCGAGGGCGCGATCGACAGGCGCGGCACCGCCGTCGGCACGACGGCGTCGTCGAGACTGCTCTCGCCGAGCAAGACGTCATATGTCGAGATGGCGCGGCTTTTGCGGTCGACGCCGAGGCCGGTCGAGGCGTTGCCCTGCGGATCGAGGTCGATCACCAACACATTCTCGCCGACGGCGGCGAGCGCCGTGCCCAGATTGATCGCGGTTGTGGTTTTGCCGACGCCGCCCTTTTGGTTGGCGAGCACGAGAACGCGCGGAATGATCGGTTGTTCGGTCAAGGCGGCTCTCCGGAGACTGGCTCTCTCAGCGCAAATCGACGCCAGCATCGCTCGAAACCGCTTTCTCCACGACGATAATACGAGCAGCGGGATTGGTGCGGCTGGCGATGCTTCGGGTCCGAAAGCTACTCTCCGCAGCCAGAGCGGTCAATTCGCCGCGCCAATCTTCTCCCTTTAAAAACACGCCAATCGCGTTTTTCAACAGATGTTCGCGCGACCAGGCCACAAGTTGGGGCAGGGGCGCCAGCGCGCGGGCGCAAATTCCCTCCACTTCACCGACCAGCGAGGGCACCTCCGCTTCGATCCGTCCCACATGGATGATTGCCGGAGCGCCTGTTTCACGTGAAACAGCACGCAAAAAGGCCGCCTTGCGTTGGTCGCTCTCGATGAGATGGACCATGGCGCCCGGCCTCCCTTTTAGCAGCAGCGCCAACACCATGCCGGGAAAGCCGGCGCCGGAGCCAAGGTCCGCCCAGCGGGAAATCTCCGGGAAGGCTTCCAGAAGCTGCGCCGAATCGGCGAAGTGCCGGGTCCACAGCGCCGCCAGAGTCGGCGCGGAAACCAGATTGATCTTCGGTTGCCAAGTGCGCAGCAGCGCCTCATAGGCCGCAAATTCCTCGCTCGCGACGTCCAAAGCCGGACAAAGCGCGATGGCCGCCGCGCGGTCTGAAGGCGCGCCTTTGCTCACCCGCGTCGCGCCTGCGCCGCCAGCAGCGTCAGGGCCGCCGGCGTGATTCCCTCGATCCGCTGCGCCTGCCCAATGGTGCGCGGCCGCAGAAATTCGAGCTTGGCCGTCAATTCGGCGGAAAGTCCGGCGATCCTCGCATAGTCCAACGCCGAAGGAAGCGAGAGCTGCTCGTCGCGCCGATAGGCCTCGATGTCCGAGGCCTGGCGATCGAGGTAGACCGCATAGCGTGCGTCGATCTCCACCTGAGCCGCCGTGGCGGCGTCGATGACTGAAAGCTGCGGCCAGATTGCGCTCAACCGGTCAAACCCGATCTCCGGAAAGGACAGCAGCGCGAAAGCGCTGCGCCGCTGGCCGTCCTGGGTCACCGGCAGGCCATGCCGCGCAGCGGCGGTCGATGTCAGCGATAGTTCCGTCAGCAGAACGCGCGCTTGCGCCAGGCGGGCCGATCGCTCGCCGAAGATTTTCGCGCGCGCCGCGCCGATACAGCCAAGCCCCAGGCCGCGCGGCGTCAGCCGCTCGTCGGCGTTGTCGGCGCGCAGCGACAGGCGATATTCCGCGCGCGAGGTGAACATGCGATAGGGTTCGCTGACCCCTCGCGTGACAAGATCGTCGATCATCACGCCGAGATAGGCTTCGGCGCGGTCAAACAGAATGGCGGAACGCCCTGCGGCGAAGGCCGCGGCGTTCAGACCGGCGACTAGCCCCTGCGCGGCCGCCTCCTCGTAACCGGTGGTCCCGTTGATCTGGCCGGCGAAAAACAGCCCGGCGATGCGCTTGGTTTGCAGCGACGCGTCCAGCTCGCGCGGATCGACATAATCATATTCGATCGCATAGCCCGGCCGCAGAATGCGCGCGTCTTCAAGACCGGGAATCGCATTGATGAAGGCCTGCTGCGTCGCCTCCGGCAGCGAGGTCGAGATCCCGTTGGGATAGACGGTGGTGTCGTCGAGACCCTCGGGCTCCAGAAAAATTTGGTGTCCGTCGCGATCGCCGAAGCGCGTGACCTTATCCTCGATCGACGGGCAATAACGCGGGCCAGGACCCGAAATGGCGCCCGTCCGCATCGGCGAGCGCGCGAGATCGTCATGGATGATCTTGTGGGCATCGAGCGTCGTGCGCGTGATGTGACAGGCGATCTGCCGATTGTCGATTTTTTGCGTCATCGCCGAGAAGGGCTCCGGCTCGGCGTCGCCCCATTGCGGCTCCAGCTGGTCCCAATGGATCGTTCGGCCGTCCAGTCGGGGCGGCGTGCCGGTCTTGAGCCGCGCGACGGTAAAGCCGGCGCGGCGCAGGCTCTGCCCGAGCCCGTTGGCCGGCGCATCGCCCATGCGGCCCGCCGGAATACGGGTGGCCCCGATATGGATCATCCCGTTGAGAAAAGTGCCCGTCGCCACCACGACCGCCCGCGCATAAATGGTCTCGCCGCCGGCAAGCAGCACGCCGGCAATGCGCCCGCCTTCCAGCGCCAAATCTTCGACCGAGCCTTCCAGCACCGAAAGATTTTCAGTCGCCTCGATCGCCGCTCCCATTGCGCCGCGATAAAGCTTGCGGTCCGCCTGGGCGCGAGGGCCGCGCACGGCCGGCCCCTTGGAGCGATTGAGCACCTTGAACTGAATGCCGGCGGCGTCGGCGACGCGGCCCATCAGCCCGTCGAGCGCGTCGATCTCCCGCACCAGCTGGCCCTTGCCGAGCCCGCCAATCGCCGGATTGCAGGACATCGCGCCAATCGTTTCGCGCGACTGCGTGACCAGCACCGTGCGTGCGCCAAGGCGGGCGGAAGCCGCCGCCGCTTCGCAGCCGGCATGTCCGCCGCCAATCACAACGACATCGTAGAATTGCCGCGTCACGGCGCGATTCCTCTCTGTTTCACGTGAAACATAGTCATTTTCCGATGCAGAAACGAGAAAAAATCACGTCGAGCACCTGCTCGACATCAATCGCGCCGACGATCCGCTCGAGCGCGCGGCCGCCGAGTCTTATGTCCTCGGCGACGATCTCCAGAGGCCTTGCTGGCGCCAGCGCCGCCTGGAGATAGTCTTGGGCCGCGCTTATCGCCTGGCGATGGCGTTCCCGAATGACCAGCGCCGAAGCCCCGTCTCCGAGCATCGCGCAGGCGCGCGCCGCCATCTCATCGCACAATTTATCCATGCCCAGCCCCGTCCGCGCCGAAACGGCAAGACAATCGGCGCGCGGAGAGATTTCATCCGCCTTGGTGGCGATCCGCAAAATCTCGGCGCCGCCCGCGGCGATTTCGGGGGACGGCGCCGCGCCGCCCTCGGACAACCACAGCAGCAGATCGGCTTCGCCGGCGCGCGCGCGCGCCCGCAGCACCCCGATGCGCTCGACCGCATCCTCCGTCTCGCGCAGCCCTGCCGTGTCGACCAGAGTCACCGGCATTCCCTTGAGGTCGAGTTCGACCTCGATCATGTCGCGGGTCGTTCCGGGAAGCTCCGACACTATCGCCAGTTCGCGCTGCGCCAGCCGGTTCAGCAGCGTCGATTTGCCGGCGTTGGGAGGGCCGAGGATCAGCACGAGAAAGCCGTCGCGCAGCCGCTCGGAAGCGGGGGCGCGGCGCAAGACCTCGTGCATTTGCGCGATCATCGGGCGGAGAATCTTTTCCAGCGCCACCGGCGAGAGAGAGCCGACATCGCCTTCATCGGAAAAATCCAGCTCCGCCGCAACAAGCGCGGAAGCCTCGACCAGCGCGCCGCGCCAGTCTTCCACTTGCCGGCGCAGCGCGCCGTCGGCCAACCGCAGCGCCTGACGCCGCTGAAAGGCGGTTTGCGCGTCGATCAGATCGGCCAGGGCCTCGGCCTGCGAAAGGTCCATTTTGCCATTGATAAAGGCGCGGCGGACGAATTCGCCTGGCTCGGCCATACGAAGCCCGGCCCGGCGCCCCAGCGGCGACAGGATCGCGTCGACGACCGCGCGGCTTCCATGCAGTTGAAATTCGGCGCAGTCTTCTCCTGTCGCCGAGTTGGGTCCGGGAAAAAATAGCGCCAGGCCCCGGTCGAGCGTCTCGCCGGTTTCGGGATCACGAAAGCATGCAAAATGGGCGTGCCTCGGCTGCGGGTTCAGACCCGTGAACGCCTGCAAACTGGCGCGCGCGTCCGGCCCGGACAGGCGGATCACCGCCACAGCCGAGCGCCCCGCGCCGCTCGCCAAAGCGAAAATCGTGTCAGCCGGCATTGTGCTCCTCGCGGAGCTAGAGACGGGGTCGCGGCGAAAAAGGCAAGAGCGAATCGCCCCAGGCCGCTTCAGGCGCGGCTTCCCAGCAGACGTTGCCGGTAAATGCGGCGAAAGCCCAACGTCGCCGCGTCCGTTCGCACCGACGCCTCTTCCGAGGGAGGCGGCGCAAACGGCGGCAGAGAGGATTCCACGATTGCGCGGTCTTCTTCCGCGATACGCCGATTCATCCACCAAAACAGCGGGTCGAACAGCGGCGCACGTAAGAAACTCCGCAGAGTGATTAAGAGCAGCCGCGTTTGCTTATCCGTGACCGGTATGCAGATCGCCATCAGACGAAACAGGCGACCGGGCGAATCGAGGGCCAACTCCATCGCATTGGGGAAGTGAAAATCGAGCGCCGCCGGCCGAGGATCTCCATCGATGCGCGCTCCGATCCGAGCGCCACGGTCGCGCGGCTCCCAGGACACATCCATGCGCGCCTCGGGACGCGTCCCAAGCAATCTGCGCAGCGGCCGGCCGAAGCTGCGGCGATGCACGAAGGCCGCGTGCGGCGAATCGAGCATATTTTCCATCACCCGCGACCAGTGGACGCCCCACAACACCGAACGCCCGGAAACGGAAACGCCCGGCAGGAACAGAGAAGCGGACGGCTCAGGTTCTAAAGGCGGCGCGCCCGGCGCCGTATAAATCCACAGCAATCCGCCAATCTCTCGCGCGGGCAAAGCGATGGCGGAGAGATTCTCCCGCTTCGCGTCGGGGTTCCAGGGCGTGAGCTTGTTGGCGCCGTCGCCGGCGAAACGCCAGCCATGGAACGGACACTGGATTTCGCCGCCGCTCACGCATCCCAGCGACAAGGCGACGCCACGATGGGGACAGCGGTCGATCAGCGCCGCCGGCTTGCCGTTCTCGTCGCGGAACAGGACCAAGCGCTCATTGGCGATCGTCATCGCCATCGGCCTGTCCCGCTTCAGTTCCTTGGCGAGGCCGACAATCGTCCAGACATTGGCGAAGTCTTCGAACAACGAGTTCCCTCTCCGCTCTCGACCGCCGGCGCGCCGCCGACCAGGGGCGCTGTCGCCTTATGTGTTCATCGAATCAAAGAACGACGCATTGCCCTTGGGCGTCTCGCGCAGCTTGCCGAGCAGGAATTCGATCGCGTCGACCGTGCCCATCGGATTGAGAATCCGGCGCAGCACATACATTTTCTTGAGGATGTCGGCGGGAACCAACAGCTCTTCCTTACGCGTGCCGGACCGCGTGATGTCGATGGCCGGGAAGACGCGCTTGTCGGCGACTTTGCGGTCGAGAATGATCTCGGAATTGCCGGTGCCCTTGAATTCCTCGAAAATCACTTCGTCCATGCGCGAGCCGGTGTCGATCAGGGCCGTGGCGATAATCGTCAGCGAGCCGCCTTCCTCGATATTGCGCGCGGCGCCGAAGAAACGCTTCGGGCGCTGCAGCGCATTGGCGTCGACGCCGCCGGTCAGCACCTTGCCCGAAGAGGGGACGACGGTGTTGTAGGCGCGGCCGAGACGGGTGATCGAATCCAGCAGGATCACCACGTCGCGGCGGTGTTCGACGAGGCGCTTGGCCTTTTCGATCACCATTTCGGCGACCTGAACATGGCGCACCGCCGGCTCGTCGAAGGTCGAGGAAACGACTTCCCCGCGCACGGAGCGCTGCATGTCTGTGACTTCCTCCGGCCGCTCGTCGATCAGCAGCACGATCAGATAGCATTCCGGGTGGTTGGTGGTGATCGACTGCGCGATGTTTTGCAGCAGCACGGTCTTGCCGGTGCGCGGCGGCGCGACGACCAGCGCGCGCTGTCCCTTGCCGATCGGCGCGACGAGATCGATAACCCGCGACGACAGCTCCTTGCGGGTCGGATCTTCGATTTCGAGCTTTAGCCGCTCATTGGGATAAAGCGGCGTCAGATTGTCGAAAGGCACCTTGTGCCGGATCTTTTCGGGATCCTCGAAATTGATCGTATTGACCTTCAGCAGCGCGAAGTAGCGCTCGCTTTCCTTGGGGCTGCGGATAATGCCCTCGACCGTGTCGCCGGTGCGCAACCCGAATTTGCGAATTTGCGAGGGCGAAACGTAAATATCGTCCGGGCCCGCGAGATAATTGGAGTCGGGCGAGCGCAGGAAGGCGAAGCCGTCCGACAACACCTCGACGACGCCCTCGCCGACGATTTCGACGTCGCGACTGGCGAATTGCTTCAATATCGCGAACAGCAGCTCCTGCTTGCGCAGCAGCGATGCGTTCTCCACCTCGTGCTCCTCGGCGAAAGCCAGGAGTTCGGCGGCGGTTTTAGCTTTTAGATCGGAAAGTTTGATTTCCCGCATGGGGACGAGCCTCGAATCGATAGGCGATCGGATGGAGCGGAGAACACGGCGGCAGGAAGGCGGGAGAGGGCTCTCCCGAGGCGCCGATTGATTAAGCGCACCGATTAAAGCGGCGGTCGCTAGAACGACAATGTGCCGTGCGGAGGGGACAACAGGCTCTTAAACGCATTTGGCTTGGAAAGCAAGACGCCGCGGAAGTACCCAATTTAGGGTATTCGCCCCTGGAAACCACAACCAAAGGCCGGCGCGCTTCGACGCGCGGCCGCGGCCTATCGAGCGGAGCGACGACGCCGATACTTCGCCATGTCATATTTATGTGGAATCACATCGCTTCATTGCCAGGGGCGTTAAATTCGGCGACACTGTCTCATTGCCGAAACCGGCTAGAAACGCTCAATTGGAAAAACCGATGCTTCAGCGACTCGCCGCATTCACGGGACGGTTCGCGACCTATGGCGAATTGCGCTGGCACGCCAATTTCGCGAGACAGGTCGCGATGCGCAAGGGCGTGCTGCTCGAAAACAGCCAGTCCCGCAGCAGCGGGATTTCCGCGCGAATCTTCGACAATGGAGTCTTTGGCTTCGCGGCCTCCGCGCGTGACGACGACGACGCGATTCTCGCCGCCATCGCGACTGCCGCGGAAAACGCCCGATCGGTCAAAGCCTCCGCCCGCCGGCAGGGGCAGCTTCCCGCGGTCTCGAACATCGGCGTGGGAAACCACGACTATCGCAGCGCCCTCCCGACGTGCTCGGCGGCGGATCGCGTCGCAATATTGAAAAATCTCGACGAGACGATTCGCGCCAAATATCCGGAACTCGTCAATGTCGATCTCACGCTCGCCAGTCACGCCAGCGAGAAGGGGCTCGTCACTTCCGAGGGCGCCCGGGCCTATTCCTATGTTCCCCGCGCGACTCTCGCGGTCAATATGAGCGTCGAGGCCAATGACGGAGTCGTCGAACTGCGCGATGTCGTTGGCGGCCTGGGCGAAATTCAGGATCAGGCCTTCGAGCCCGAACGCTTGTTGGCCTGGATCGACAATCTGCACGAGGAACTGCGTCGCAAGGCCGAGGGCGGCCAATGCGAGGCCGGCTTGCAGGATGTCGTACTCGATTCGGACCTCGCCGGCATTCTCGCCCATGAGGCGATCGGCCATACTTGCGAAGCCGATCTCGTGCTCGCCGGCTCCGTCGCCGGCGACCATCTCGGCCAAATGGTCGCCTCGGAGAAGATCACGCTGGGAGATTACGCGGGACGGGGGCCGGATGGAAAATCCAGTTTCGCGATCCACATCGACGACGAGGGAACAGCGTGCCGCGACGTGACGATCATCGAAAACGGCGTGTTACGGAATTTTCTGCACAATAAGGAGACCGCCGCCGAACTTGGCGGAGAGCCCGCCGGCAACGCCAGGGCTTTTTCCTTTTCCGACGAACCGCTGGTGCGCATGCGCAATACGGCGATCCTCGCCGGCGATGACAAGCTCGCCGACATGATCGGCGCTATCGAGCGCGGCTATTATTTGAAACGGGCGACCAACGGGCAGGCCGATCTCACCAGCGAATTCATGTTCGGCGTCAATTGCGGTTACGAAATTCGCAATGGGCGCCTGGGCCGCGCGATCCGCGACACCACGATCTCGGGCGTCGCCTTCGACATGCTGAAGACCGTCACCCATGTCGGCGACGAGTTCAAATGGTCGGGCGCCGGAGGCTGGTGCGGCAAGAAGCAGCCCATCGCCGTCGGCATGGGCGGACCGGCGATCAAATGCCGCGTGACGATCGGGGGACGCGGATGAGCGGGCTTGCGCAAGCGGATGGACAAGAATTCGCCGCCGCGCTTGTCGCGCTGGCATTGAGCAAAGGCGCCTCCGCCGTGCAGGCGCGCGCGAGCAATACCCGCTATATGGAGATGCAATTTGACAATCGCGGCGTCGATCTGGTGCGCGCGACGGAAAACGAAGTCGCGACGATCACCGTTTTTCGCGATGGCAAGCGCGGCGCTGCGACGCTGAACAGCCGCGCGCCGGAGGAAATCGCGGCGGCCATTGACGCCGCGCTGATCGCCGCAGACGCCGGCCTGCCCGATTCGGCCAATGACGTCGCCGAGGCCGTCTCCGAGCCGGCGAGCCGTCACGGACCCGACGCCGAGGATCGCGAGCTGATGGGCGCGTCCATCGAGGCGTTTCGCACGCGGCTCGCCGCGGAATTCCCGCTTATCCGCACGCGCGATTGTCTTTACAGTTTCTCCGACGTCGAAAGCTCTTTCGCCAATTCCCGCGGGGTCCGCCAAAAGGAGCGTAGCGCGAGCTATGGCTTTGGGGCGCTGTTCATGGCCAAGGACGGGCTTAAGACCACTTCCATGAACTACTCCGGGGCAGGAAGTTTTGCGCCTTTCGAAAACCTGTTTGACGCCGGCAGCGTCGAGCGCCTGCTGCGCGAGACGAGCCAGTCGCTGGATCGCAAACCCGTTCCGGCGAAGTTCCAGGGCGACATAATCGTTACGCCGGATTGCCTTCGCAGCCTGCTCGGCTCGATCATCGGCGCGCTCTCTGGCCCCGCGCTTTTCGCCGGCACGACGCCGTTTAAGCACAAAAGGGGCGAGGCCATAGCCAGTCCGCTGTTCTCGCTCTCCAATCGCCCGCGCGATCCGCAGTCGCCGGGCGGCGCCGATTTCGACACTTACGGCGTGCCCACGCAGGATTTGGAGGTGATCCAGAACGGCGTGCTGAACGAGTTTCTCGTCGACTTTTTCTTCTCGAAAAAGCTCGGCGTTCCGCAAACCGCCGGCGCCTATAATTTCTCGGTCGCCCCCGGCGATTCCCCACTGGAGGAAATCATCGCCAACACCAGGCGCGGAATTTTGTTCTCGCGCTTTTCCGGCGGCGCGCCCAACAACAATCTCGATTTCAGCGGCGTCGCCAAGAATTCCTTCTATATCGAAGACGGCGCCGTCCGCCATGCGATAGACGAAACGATGGTCAGCGGCAATTTCCAGGAATTGCTGAAAAATATTCACGCGGTGTCGCAGGAGAGCGTGAATTTCGGAGCCGGCTCGTTTCCCTATCTTGCGGCCTCCGACGTGACCATCTCATCGAAATAGCGGTCGGAAACAGGCCTTGTTGCAGGAAGGCCACGACTCGGGCGAGGACTCTCATTGCGTCGAATCGGTCCATCCCATTGTTCGCATTTGCCGGATAGCGATGCTGAATATTCGATGATGATCCGCATCATGAAAAGACGCAGTTTCGCGCCGTTGAAATACGCCGTCGCGCCCACAACCGAAGGAACGGATTGATGTCCGAGAATCTCAACAAGGTGGCCATCGTCACCGGCGCATCCCGCGGCATCGGCGCTGCGATCGCAGAACGCCTTGCGAAGGACGGCTTCGCCGTCGTCATCAACTATTCCGGCGATGCCGCTCCAGCCGAGGAACTGAGCCGCAAGATCGAGAACGCAGGCGGCAGGGCGCTGACGGCGAAGGCTGACGTTTCCGACGTGGAGGCGGTGCGCCGAATGTTCGATGCAGCGGCGGCCGCGTTCGGCGGCGTCGATGTACTCGTCAACAATGCCGGCATCATGCGGCTTGCCAGGATCACCGATGCTGACGACGCGCATTTCGACCGTCAGGTCAGCGTCAACCTGAAGGGCACTTTCAACACGCTGCGCGAAGCCGGCCGGCGCCTGCGCGACGGCGGCCGCATCGTCAACCTCTCAACCAGCGTGGTCGGTTTGAAGCTCGAGAGCTACGGCGTCTACGCCGCCTCCAAGGCCGCTGTTGAGACGCTGACCGCGATCATGGCGAAAGAACTGCGCGGTCGCTCGATCACCGTCAACGCCGTCGCGCCGGGTCCGACGGCCACCAATCTGTTCCTCGATGGCAAAAGCGACGAGTTGATCGAGCGCATGTCAAAGATGAATCCGCTGGAGCGCCTGGGCACACCCCAGGACATCGCCGCCGCCGTTTCCTTCCTCGTCGGCCCGGACGGCGCCTGGATCAACGGCCAAACGTTGCGCGCCAACGGCGGCATGATCTGAAGCTTGAGACGCGGCGGCTTGCGTCTCCGGCAAGCTTTGTTGCAAAGGCTCCTCGCAACAAAGCTTTTTTGCCCCAGCATTCCCCAAATTCAGATCACCTTCATCTCTCAGCCTCTCGCCGGGTTCCCGGGACAGCCAGCTTTTGCCGGAGCCACAGTTCCCAACAATCAAACCGCGCGCAAAATCCTCGGTCCGCGCCGCCACAGGCTCAAAACGGCTTCACGATCACCAAAATCACAATGGCGATCATCAGCACCGTCGGCGCCTCGTTGTAGTAGCGGAAAAATCTGGACGAGCGCCTGTTGCGATCCTCGGCGAAGGCCTTCTGGAGAAAGCCGTCGTAAAAATGAACCGCCGTCAGCAGCGCGACCGCTAGCAGTTTCGAATGAAACCACCCCGCGTGAAAATGCTCGCCCTGCACGGCCAGAGTCAGGCCGGTGATCCAGGAGACCAGCATCGCCGGAATCATGATGATGCGCAGTAGCTTTCGCTCCATGGCCTTGAATAGTTCCGACTGCGCGCCGGGACCAACATTCGCGTGATTGACGAACAGCCGCGGCAGATAGAGCAGTCCCGCCATCCAGGAGATGATCGCGAACACATGCAGCGCCTTAATCCAAAGATACATTGCTTAGCCCCCGGATTGCCGGACAAGAGCGATCAATCGTTCGACATGAGCGATCGGCGTTTGCGGCAAAATGCCATGGCCGAGATTAAAGATGTGCGGATGGCCTTCGAAGGCCCGCAGGATCGCCGCCGTCTCGCGGTCGAGCGCCGCGCCCCCGGCGAGCAGGGCGAGCGGATCGAGGTTCCCTTGCAGGGCCGCGCGCCCCGCTGTCTCCCGTACCGCCCAAACCGGATCGGCTGCCGTATCAAGCCCGTAGGCGTCTGCGCCGAGGTTCTCGACCAGCCGCGTGAGATGCGTCCCGGCGCCGCGCACGAAGGCTATGACCGGCGTTCCCGGACGTTCCGCCTTTATTCGTGAAACGATCTTTCGAATCGGAGAAAACACCCAATTTTCGAATTCATGGGCGGGCAGCACGCCCGCCCAGCTGTCGAAGATTTGCACGACCTCGACGCCCGCGTCGATCTGGCCAAGCAGATAGCTGATCGAGGCTTCGGCGAGCTTGTCGATCAGACTCGCAAAAGCTTCGGGGTAGCGATAGGCGAACAGCCGCGCCGGAGCCTGATCGCTGGTGCCCCGGCCGGCGATCATATAGCTCGCGACAGTCCAGGGAGCCCCACAAAAGCCTATGAATGTCGTTGGCGAGGGCAACGCGCCCTTGACCCGGTCGATCGTCTCGAACACCGGCGCAAGGCGGCCAAGATCGAGGGCCTCGCTCAGGCGCGAAAAATCATCCGGCGTCTCAAGCGGCTCCAGTCTCGGACCCTCTCCGCTCTCGAAGGAGACCCTCTGTCCGAGCGCATCGGGAATCACCAAAATATCGCTGAACAGGATCGCCGCGTCGAAGCCGAAACGCCTTATCGGTTGCAAGGTTGCTTCAGCCGCCGACGCCGGCGAATAACAAAATTCCAAAAAACTCGACGCCTTGGCCCGAATTTCCCGATATTCTGGCAAATATCTGCCGGCCTGGCGCATTAGCCAGAGCGGCGGAACGGCGGTCTTTCGCCCGTGCAAAACCGAAAGGAGCGGCTTCTCATCGATCATCTAAAAGGGGTTCCGTTAGGCTGCGCAGCGCTGTTTGTCTGGAGAGCAATCCAGGAGCTAAACCGGTTTTTCGTAAAAATAAAGAGATATATTAAGAATATATTTATCTACTTCTGTTAGGCGGCGGCGAAGCATGGTTAATTTTTATTAACCGATTTTCCACAGGCTGGGCGCTGGCGCTAGAATTTATCCTAAGCCTGTTAATATGTGGATTGGCTAAATTTGTCTATATATTTCATTGTGTTAACTGTAGCGCCGAAGAACCGCGACTCGCGCTCGTTAACGTTTTGTTAAGAATCGGGACCGGATAGAATTTTATCGACAGTTTCAGAGCTGTTGAGGATTGGCGCGGGTTATCCCCAGCTATACAAGGATTATGGTTATCGGCCCGAGTTGTCCCCAGTATCCCGTGATGAGGGCATGCCTGTGGAGGGCTTTTTTGAAATGACAGCGCCTGGAACCTTAGCTTCCGCCGGCGGATTTTGGCGGTCCGCGCAGCCGTTGATTCTCGCCTCGAAAAGCCAGGGACGACGACTCGTGCTGCAGCAAACCGCCATTCCCTTCACAGCCATTCCCGCCGAGATCGACGAACGCGCGCTTGAACGGCGCGTTCTCGCCAAGGGGGGCGGCGCCGATGCGGTGGTGTCCGAGCTTGCGCGGGCCAAAGCCCTGAAGATTTCGGCCGATAATCCAGAATCCTTCGTGCTTGGCGCGGATCAGGCGGCGAGCTGCGAGCAGCGACTTTTCGGCAAGCCCGGCGATTTAACCGAGGCGGCTCGGCAACTGACGTTTCTCGCCGGACGAACACATCGTTTGCATTCCGCAGTGGCGCTGGCGCGAGACGGCGTCGCGCTGTTCGAAACCGTCGCTCATGCGGATATGCGGATGCGCCCGCTCAGCGGCGCCTTTATAGACGCTTATCTCGCCGCTGTCGGCGGGACGGCGCTGACCAGCGCAGGCGCCTATCAGGCGGAGGGGATGGGCGTTCATCTCTTTGCGGCCATTTCCGGCGATCACTGGACGATTCTCGGATTGCCGCTATTGCCGGTGTTGGAGGCTTTGCGGCGGGAGGGGGCGCTTCTTGGCTAGACAAAAGCGCTTTTCAGCGAAGCAGCCACCGGTTCGCGTCAAGAAAACGCGTCAAAACACTCCAATCTCACGAGGGCGCGAGCGATGCTGCTGCTTGGGCTGACCGGATCCATTGGCATGGGAAAATCGACCACGGCGGATATGTTTCGCGCCGAGGGGGCGCCGGTCTATGATTCGGATCGACTCGTGCATGAGATCTATCAAGGGCCGGCGGCGCTGGAGATCGAGCGCGCCTTCCCCGGCGCGACGGTCGGCGGCGCGGTGGACCGCAACCGGCTGGCGAGCCTTGTGCTGGGCGACGCCGAGGCGATGAAGCGTCTGGAGGCGATCGTGCATCCGCTGGTTTGGGAAGGACGGCGGCGGTTTCTCGAGGAGCAGGCGCGACGCGGCGCAAAGGTCGCCGTGCTCGACATTCCACTGCTGTTTGAAACTGGCGCAGACAAGGACGTCGACGCCATTGTCGTCGTCACCGCGCCCAAATCGGCGCAGCGCGCCCGCGTGCTGGCCCGGGAGAACATGACGGAGGAAAAATTCGAGTCGATTCTGGCCCGCCAGACGCCGGACGAGGAAAAACGCCGCCGCGCCGATTTCATCGTTCATACCGACGCTGGAATTGAGGCGGCCCGCAGCGAAGTGCGCGCGATATTGAAGACGCTCGAAGCAAGGGAGGCGGAAAAAGCCTGATGCGGGAAATCGTGCTCGACACCGAGACCACCGGTCTCGATCCGGCCAAGGGGCATCGCGTCGTCGAAATCGGCGCGGTGGAGATCGGCAATCTCATTGCGACGGGCCGAACCTTTCACGTCTATATCGACCCGGAACGCGACATGCCGGAGGAGGCTTTTCGCGTTCACGGATTGTCGCGGGAGTTCCTCGCCGGGCACAAGAAATTTTCGCAGATCGTCGACGACTTCCGCGAATTCGTCGAAGGCGCACAGCTCATTATCCATAACGCCGAATTCGACGTGCGCTTTTTGAACGCGGAACTCTCGCGTCTTGATCTTCCGCTCATAGCGATGAGCAATGTGATCGATACGCTGGCTCTCGCCCGCCGCCGTCATCCCGGCGCATCCAACACGCTCGACGCGCTGTGCCAGCGTTATGGCGTGGACGCGTCGCGGCGCGAAAAACACGGCGCTCTGCTCGACGCCTATCTGCTTGCCGAAGTCTATGCGGAGTTAATGGGCGGGCGTCAGACCGCGATGTCGTTGAGCGTCGAGCGAAAAGTGGACGCGCAATCCAATCTGGAGCTGTTGCGGCGAAGGCCGGCGCCCTTGGCGAGCCGTCTGACGGCGCAAGAAGACGAGGCGCACCGCGTCTTCGCGAGCGGCCTCGGCAAGGCGCCGATCTGGAAGCGCTATTATGCGCAGCAGGAAAATTAAGCCGTCGCGCCCGCGTCGACCGTCAGCACGGTCCCCGTAATGTTGCGTGCATTGTAGGCCAGGAGAAAGCTGACCGCGTTGGCGACGTCGTCCGGTTCGGCGAGACGCCGCAGAGCGGCGCGCGCAGCGATCCTCGCGCGGTCCTCGTCCTGCAGCGTGGCGGTCATTTCCGTCGTGATGAAACCCGGCGCCACGGCGTTGACGGTGACGCCAAGGCGCCCGACCTCGCGCGCCAGCGATTTGGTGAAGCCGATCAGCGCGGCCTTGCTCGCGCCATAGACGCTGAGGCCGTTATAGCCGGTTGAGGCGATGATCGAGGAAATATTGACGATACGGCCGCCCGCGCCCGCCATCATTTGCCGCGCGATATATTTCGTCAGGACGATCGGCGCCGTCACATTGACCCGCAGCAACGTCTCGATCTGCGAATTATGCATCGTCGCCAACAGGCCTTCCGTGCCGAGCCCCGCGTTGTTCACGAGGCCATAGGGCGCGCCATATTGCTTTTTGAGAGCGGCGGCGAAGGCCGGCAGGGCGTCGATCTCGTTCAGATCGAAGGGCGCGAACACCAGCGCGCCGGGCGGCGCGGCGGCGATCTCGCCCTGCAAGGCGTCGCTCTCGCGCCGCGCGACGGCGATCACGCCAAACCCGTCGGCGACCAGACGGCGCGCGATCGCCAGTCCTAAACCTCGGCTCGCGCCGGTAACGATGACCTTACGCATGATGACGCGCCAGTTTGCCGCTCGCCAGAAGGTCGATCGCCGGCACGAAGCGAATCGTCACGGGAACCATGTGACGCGGCAAGCGGGCGCGGCACATTTCAAGAATTTCCGCCTCCAGCGCGCCGCTCTTTTCGCACGGCGCGGCGGAGTCCTTGGGCGCTACGTCGGCGACGATGAGGTCGCCCATGATCGGATTGCGCCGCGCGCTGACGCGTGACATGCGAACCTCGCTGTGCTGGTTGATGATCTGTTCCACTTCCTCGGGATGCACCTTCAACCCGCCGATATTGATGACGCCAGCGCGCCGGCCTTTGAAAAAGCAACGGTCGCCTTGTTGTTCGATCATATCGTCAGTGTCGACGAATCCGTCGGCGTCGAAGAGTTTCAGATCGTCGCGACCGATATAGCCGGTCGCGGTCCGTTTGGAGCGGACATGCAGCGAGCCGCCGCGCAGCCGCAGTTCGACTTCGCCCTTGGCGCCGAGCAATGCAGTGGGAAATCCCTCGCGCCCGTCCGCGACCTCGAAACCCACCCCCGCCTCGGTCGAGGCGTAGGCATGGGCGATGCGGGCCTTGGGATAGGCGGCGCGCAGCGCGTCGAGAATAGCGCGATCGGCGATCTCGCCGGAAAGACGAACATATTGGGGATCGATCATACCGACATGGGGGCTCATCAACAGGCGCCGCCAATGAGAAGGCGTACCGGAAATGTGGCTGACGCCGGCCGCGGCGCAGCGGGCGATATAGTCGCCGAGAGACTCTTCCGCGTCGGACAGGATCAGCCTTCCGCCGGCGACGCAGGCGCGCAGGAAAATCTGCAGGCCGCCGTAGCGCCGGATGTCGTAAAATGTCGACCAGATCGGCGCCGGCTCCGGGGCGGATTTTATCGCGCCGAGCAATCCTTCGAGGCGGTGCGCGACAAGCTTGGGCGCTCCCGTAGTGCCGGAGGTCGGCAGCACCCAGGCGCTGGCGAGGCGACGCGAGCGGCCCGCATCCTCGGACGGGACCGAATCTTCGCACAGATAAATCGGGCGTTCGGCGCCAAAATCCTTGTCCGTCCTGTCGCTGACAATCGCCTCGACGTCGGCTTGCGCGATGACGCTGGCCAATCGCTCTCTCGAAAAATCGGGCGGACAGATGACGAGGCGCGCCGCGAGGCCGTCGAGTTCGATTAAGGCGCGCGCGCTGGCGAATTGCGAATCGGCGCCGATCAGCACCGATTTTCCGGCGAGCTCGCAGCGCCGCCCGCGAAAGATCGTCGACGCGTCGATTTCCTCGCCGCGCAACGTCGCTGTGGGCGCGTCGAGACGCAAGCCCGGTTGGCGGGCGACGAGTTCGCTCAAGCGGGGCAAGTCAGTGTGCGCCGTGTTCATAGAGTCCAATGAACTCTCCAAGCGTCGTCGGAAAATAGACTTCCTCGGATGCGGTGAATGGATCGGCTCCAAGCTCGTCTTCGAGACGGGCGACAAGGATCGCAAAACACAGTGAATCTAGCCCCGAGTCGGCGAGGATCAAATCGTCGCGCAGCGGGGCGATCCTCTTCTTCTGTTCGGCGGCGACGCTTTCGATCTGGGAAAGTATTGTTAACCGTATCGACACCGTCTGAACCTCGCTGTTGTCAGAGTCTCAATAGATTTCTCTTTTTATCGACGTTACGCAACCTGTTCAGCGCCGGATGGTGAATGAACGCGCGCACAGCGACGGAGATCGAGGAGCCGATGGATCAATCGTCACAAACCAGCGCCGCGCGCGCGCTGGTCGATCAATTAGTGGTTCACGGCGTGGACAGGGTGTTTTGCGTGCCGGGCGAAAGCTATCTGTCCGTGCTCGACGCCTGCTACGAGCGCGGTCTCGCGCTCACCGTCTGCCGCAATGAAGCCGGCGCCGCGATGATGGCCGACGCCTATGGCAAGGCGACAGGCAAGCCGGGGATTTGCTTCGTGACGCGCGGGCCGGGGGCCGCCAACGCTTTCGCCGGCGTGCATATCGCCAGCCATGATTCGACGCCGATGATTTTGTTCATCGGCCAGGTCGAGCGCTTTGTGCGCGGACGCGGGGCGTTTCAAGAGGTCGATTATCCCGCGATGTTCGGGGGCGAGGCCAAATGGGTCGCCGAGATAATCGACGCGCCGCGCGTAAATGAATTCGTCTCGCGCGCCTTTGCTCTCGCTTGCGCGGGCCGTCCCGGTCCGGTCGTGCTGTCGCTGCCCAAGGACATGCTCGACGAGCGCATCTGCGCGAAGCCGTTTCCTCGTTATAGCGTCGTGGAAACCGAACCCGGGGCGCAAGACATGCGCGAGTTGGAGCGGCTGATCGCGCGGGCGCGGCACCCGATCCTTGTTCTCGGCGGAACGCGGTGGGACGAGGAAGCCCGCCTGGCCGTGCACGAATTCGCCGCGCGCTTCGATATGCCGGTCGCGACCAGCTATCGCCGTCTGCCGCTGTTCGACGCGCTGGACCCGCGCTACGCCGGCGATCTCGGCCTGAACGCCAATCCCGCGCTGATAAAGCTGGTGCAGGACAGCGATCTTCTGCTGCTGGTAGGCGGGCGGCTGGGGGAAATTCCCTCGCAATCCTATCGCCTGCTCGATATTCCCTCGCCGCGCATGACTTTCGTTCACGTCTATCCGCAAGCCGAGGAGTTTGGCCGGGTCTATGCGCCCGATCTCGCCATCCACGCGTCGCCGCGCGCCTTTGCGCGGGCGCTCGGCGATTTGCGCCCGCCAGAAGACATCCCCTGGCGCGAGAGAACCAGCGGTGGGCATCAAAATTATCTGGACTTTTCGTCGAAAAGCGCGCCCTCCGCCGATGTCGATCTGGCGCAGGCGATGATGTGGCTTAGCGAAAATCTTCCCGACGACGCCATCATCTGCAATGGCGCGGGCAATTACGCCTCATGGATTCATCGCTATTACCGCTTCCGGCGCTTTGCGGCGCATATCGCGCCGACCTCGGCCAGCATGGGTTACGGCGTCCCGGCGGCCGCAGCGATGCAGCAGCTTTTCCCGGACCGGCTCGTCGTGTCGATCAACGGCGACGGCGATTTCCTGATGAATGGGCAGGAATTTGCGACCGCCGTGCAATATGGCCTGCCGATTGTCGTCATTGTTTGCGACAACGCCAGTTATGGCACGATCCGAATGCACCAGGAGCGGCATTTTCCGGGGCGGGTCATCGCAACCGATTTGCGCAATCCGGACTTCGCCGCTTATGCGCGGGCCTTCGGCGGATTTGGCGCGACGGTCGAAAAGACGGTGGATTTCGCCGGCGCTTTCGAGGCGGCGCGCGCGTCGAAATTGCCGGCGATCTTGCATGTGAAGATGGACCCGGACCGCATCACGCCGACGGCGAGTTTAGCCGCCATTCGCAAAACGGCGTTGGCGCGCGAGTAGGCGCGGGCGCCTTTAGGACGCCGCGCGCAAAGGCGCCGCCGCGCGCAAAGACTGATGCGCGAACTCCCAATAGAGCGCCCGCGCCTTTTTATAGATCGGCCCGGCTGGCAGTTCGCGCGCGTCGATGCGGGTGATCGGCGCGACCTTTTGGAAATTGCCGCTCGAGAAGATCTCGTCCGCGCCGGCGAAATCGCGATAGGCAAGAATCGTCTCCACTACTTCGACGCCAGCCCCGCGTAGCAGGCCGATGACGCGTTGGCGCGTCACTCCGTCGAGAAAGGTTCCGTTTGGCGTCGGCGTAAAGACCACGCCGTCTTTGACCATGAAAGCGTTGGAATTGGCGAATTCCGTGACATTGCCGAGCGCGTCGAGCATGAGGCAATTATCGAAACCGCGCCTCGCCGCTTCGATCAAGGCGCGGGCGCCATTGGCGTAAAGGCAGCTGGCCTTGGCGTCGACCGGCGCGGACTCGGCGGTCGGCCGGCGGAACGGCGATAAAGTCACCGCGCCGCCGCGCGGCGCCGGCATCGGCGCCTCATAGATCGACAGGCACCAATTGGTCGTGGAGGGATCGAAGCGCACGCCGCCGCCGAGCCCCTGCTCCGCCCAATACATCGGACGAATATAAAGCTGCGCGTCTTTCGGGAAGCGCCGCAGACCCTCGGCGACGAGCTCTTGCCATCGATCCTCCGTCACAACCGGATCGAGCAGCATATTCGCCGCAGAGCGGTTTACGCGGGCGAGGTGTTTGTCGAGATCGGGCGTCACGCCCTCGAAGGCGCGGGCGCCGTCGAACACGACGGAGCCAAGCCAGGCGCCATGGCTGCGCACGCCGAGAATCGGCAGGTTGCCTTCCCGCCAAACCCCTTCGAAATAGGTCCAGGTCCGGGTCGGCGCGCGTGAGATGGTATCAATGTCGGTCATATGCAAGGCGCTCCATCAATGCGAGAGGCGGCGGTCAGGGGCCGGCAAGGCTGAGAGCGGCGCGCACGTCCTGTGGCCAGGCGCCCGGTTCAAGCCCGTGGTTCGAAAACAGTGCAAGCGCCAGACGATCGATTCCGAAGGCGACGCACCCAGTGTGAGCCGGCTCGCCTTGCGGGTCTTTGAGGCCGAAAATCTCGCCGAAATGATCTTTGTGATAGTTGAAGCTCATGCAGGCGGTGGGCGCCTCCGCCGAGCGCACGGGAATGAGCAATTCGAATTTCAGCGCGCTTTCCATCTGACTCGCCGCCAAAAACTGGCCCACGCGGCCAAAGAACGGATCGCTGGCGGCTTCGATCTTGAAGGATAGACGCAACTGCGTCGCGATGACGCTGGCGCGATCAATCCAGCTTGCGCGGAAAGCGACAACCTGTTCGGGCGAACCGATCCGCACGAATTCGCGCATGCGAAAAGATTGCAGCCGATCGAGGTCGCGCGAGGGCTCGTGGCGGAAACAGTCGGCCGCTACATCGAAAATATAGCCCTCGCCTGGCGTCGGCCCGCGCGCGGCCGCGATGGGATAGACCGGGTAGCATGCGGCCGGGCTCAGCACGAGATCGGTCGAACTTGTTTCCCTGGTCCAGTCTCCGCCCGTCGTGGAGCGCGCCGCGGCGTCGAGAATATCCCGCTCCATTCCATGCAAGGCGCAGACGCAGCCGAGGAGCTGCGGAAAACACTTGAGGTAGCCGGCGTCTTCGAGTTGGCGTCGACTCATGACCGGCGGAAAGCGGAACGCTTCCGCGCCGTTCGGGCGTTGAGCCGAAATGGCCCGCTGCAAACCCTCCACCACGTCTTCATAGACGGCGGTGCGGGCGTAGACGCCGTCGACGCCCATCGGTCGAAACAGATAATCGAGCATGACGCTCGTATCGGCGCGGTTTTCACGGGGCGGATTGATTGCGATGTTCATGCTGCCTCGCGCGTGAAGGGGAGCGGGGGATCTGCGATGCTGCTCGAGGAGCTCATGCAGTAGCGACGATGCGTCGCTTTTGCATCTTTTCGAATGCAGTCATTGCAAGCCAATTGCCGTAAAGGCGGTTTGCATCGTTACGCCAGGCGGGCGCCGGCGCGTCTTTTCCTAGCATCTCCCCGAGCATCTCGTTGAGTTTCTGCGCAACACGCAGCCGATCTTCGAAATTCGCTAGAGCTTTCAACTTGCTCAGCTCCGTCTCTGTCTCGGTGGAAAAATAGTCTCTCGGCGGCGAAGGGAAACAGTCGCTGTCGCCGGCCAGAAACCGTAGCGCGTCGCGACGAAATTCGCGCGCCAAAGTGTCGGCGTCATATTCGGGATGGCCCTGGGTGAACAGAAACAGACTGGGCTCGCGACGCCAAAAACAGTCGACGTCCACGGCCTGGGACCGGGATGATATGTGATAGCCGCAGCTAATCAGATCGCTTTGCGACAAGCCATTATAGCGCGAGTGCGGAACCAGGATTGAACCGCCGGCGCCTCGTGTCACCCAATCGTTCGCCTCGGCCTCGCACGCGAAGACGCCGGTGATTTTCTCCTTCGCGCGGCGTCTCGTCACGCCGTCGAGTCGCAGCACCGCGCCATGCGCGGCAAGGCAGGACCATAGCGCGGAGCTGGTGTTAACGCGCGCCCAGTCCACCAGCCGGGCGAAGTCCTCCCAATAGGGCTCGTCTCGCAGACTGTCGGCGCGCGGTTCGCTTCCCGTGACGATCAGCGAGTCGGCGCCGCGCGCATACAGCGCCTCGATATCCTCGTAACTTTGCGAGAGCGCGTGGCGCGCGGTTTCGCTCCGCGGCACGCTGGACAATGCATAGCAACGCAACCGAAACGGAATGCCCTGCGCGCCGGCGCGCAGCAGTCTGACAAACTGGGCTTTGGTCGCGTCTACCGCTTGATCCGGCATGTTGTTGACCAGCGCGATTTCGAGCGCAGGGCCGTCGAAGGCTTCGTGAGCAAAGATCGCGTTCATTTCAGACAACCCCCTCCGGCGCGAACTGGAGCGTGACATGCGAGGCCGCAGATAGCGCCTGGTCGAGATCCTCGATGATGTCGTCGATGTGTTCGATGCCGATGCTCAATCGAATCATCTCCGGCGAGACGCCGGCTTTGGTCTGCTCGGCAGGCGACATTTGTCGATGCGTCGTCGACGCCGGATGGCAGGCCAGGGATTTTGCGTCGCCGATGTTGACCAATCGCTTGACCAGCGTCAGCGCGTCGTAAACGGCCTTGCCCGCTTCGAGCCCGCCTTTCACGCCGAAGGTGAGCAGCGATGTCGGGCGTCCGCCGAGATATTTTTTGGCCAGTGCATAATTGCGGTTGTCGGAAAACCCCGCGTAATTCACCCAGGCGACGCGCGGGTCGTCGCGCAGGAATTTGGCGACCTGACGGGTGTTTTCGACATGCCGCTCGACACGAAGCGGGAGCGTTTCGATGCCCTGCAACAGCAAAAAGGCCGAGAGCGGCGGCAGGACGGCGCCGGTCGTGCGTTGATAGACGCTGCGCGCCCGCGAAATATAGGCCGTTTCGCCGAAGTGATCGACGTAAACCAAGCCGTGGTAGGAAGCGTCCGGCTTGTTGAACATCGGAAAGCGTTCGGGATAGTCCCGCCAGCGGAAGCGTCCGCTATCGACGATCATTCCGCCGAGCGTCGCGCCATGTCCGCCCATGAATTTGGTGAGCGAGTGCACGACGATGTCGGCGCCGTGCTCGAATGGCCGCAGTAGCACGGGGGTCGCCACCGTATTGTCGACGATCAGCGGGACGCCGTGGGCATGGGCGATCTCGGCGAGCGCTTCGATGTCGCAAATGTTGCCGGCCGGATTGCCGACGCTCTCGCAAAACAACGCGCGCGTGTCGCCGTCCATCGCGCGCGCCATATCGGCCGGCGCCTCGCTTTGCGCAAAGCGCACGCCGACGCCCTGGCGCGGCAGCACATGCTGCAACAGCGTGTGAGTCGTGCCGTAAAGCATCGGCGACGCAACAATGTTCCCGCCATGATCGGCGACATTCGCGAAGGCGTAATAGAGCGCGGCCTGCCCGGTGGCGACGCTCAGCGCCCCGACTCCGCCCTCCAGCTGCGCGACGCGCTTCTCGAGCACCGCGTTGGTTGGATTGGCGATGCGGCTGTAGCGGTAGCCCTCGGCTTCCAGGTCGAACAGCGCCGCGGCATGGTCGGCGCTGTCGAATTCATAGGCGACCGTCTGGTAGATTGGAACGGCGACCGCCTTGGTCGTCGGATCATGGTCGAATCCGCCATGCACGGCGATGGTCTCGCTACGCATCCGCGCGCCTTTCCATTAAGCTGTCCGAGCGGCTTGCCGCATAGATCTGTTTAAAGTCCCGCGCAGCGTTGTGACGCGCGTGAACCAAGTGAGCCAATAATGTCGTTCTTTACGGAAATAGCGAGCAAATGTAGGTAGTAACCCTAACTGCCCGAGCCGCTTTCGCTGTTTGCGCGCTGCGCTTAAATAGGTTTCGGCTTTCTGCGGCCTTTCTCCCGAATTCAGTTAATATGCTTGCACCCCCAACAACGACGGTCCGCTTATGAACGAGGGAACTTCCAGGCGCGAAAATTCGATTGCGGACGAAAAGCGCTCCGCGAACAAGGATTGGCTGCGCGCACTGCAACGAACCGCGCCGATCGAACAGAATCGAAACCGCATCCTGCCGGTCGTCTTCGACGAGGTCGTCGCGGCGCGGGGACAGGCGACGGCGGTGATCGACGAGGCGGAGAGTCTTTCATTCCTTCAGTTCTCCGAGCGCGCAAATCGTTATTCCCGTTGGGCGTTGGCCAATAGTCTGCAAAAAGGCGACGTGATCGGCCTGCTGATGGGCAATAGCGCCGACTACGCCGCCATTTGGCTTGGGCTGACGCGCGTTGGCGTCGTCGTCGCCTTGCTCAACACACATCTTTCTGCGCCGGCGCTGGCGCATTGTCTGAGGGTCGCGGGGGCGCGCCACGTGATCGTCGGCGATGCGCTCGCGCCGGCGTGCATTGAGGCGGCGGCGCTTCTCGACGCGCCCCTCCGCATCTTGATTTTTGATCGCGATTCGGCAGCAGGGAGCCTCAATGCGAACATCGCTTCGCTTTCCGGCGCGCCGCTGCGCGAAGACGAAAAGCGCGATGTCGCGTTGAGAGACCGCGCCCTCTATATTTTCACGTCGGGGACAACGGGGGCGCCGAAGGCCGCCATCGTCACGCATCGCAAGGTCATGAACTGGAGCCTGTGGTTTTCCGGACTGACCGACGCGAGCGCGCAAGACCGTATGTATAATTGCTTGCCGATGTATCATTCGGTCGGCGGCGTCGTCGCGGTCTGGTCGGTGCTGCTGGCGGGAGGCAGCCTCGTGCTGCGGTCGCGCTTTTCGGCCTCCAGCTTTTGGGACGATGTGGCGACGCTGCAATGCACGATGTTCCAATATATCGGCGAACTTTGCCGTTATTTGCTCAATACGCCGGATTGCGAGGCGCAAGGGCGGCACAGGCTGCGGCTTGTCGTCGGCAACGGCCTGCGCGCCGATGTGTGGACGCCATTCCAGCGCCGCTTTGCCATTCCGCGCATTCTCGAGTTTTACGCGGCGACCGAAAGCAATTTCTCGCTTTATAACGTCGAGGGCGAGCCGGGCGCCATCGGCCGCATACCGGCGTTTCTGGCGCATCGTTTTCAGATCGCGCTCGTCGCCGTCGACGCGGCGGGGGAGACGCCGGTTCGGGGCGAGGACGGGCGTTGCATCCGCTGCGCGGTCGGCGAGACCGGCGAAGCCATCGCCAAGATCGAGACGCAGGAAGGCTCTGGCGCCAATTTCGACGGCTATGTGAGCCGCGCGGATTCGGAAAAGAAAATCCTGCGCGATGTCTTCGCGCCCGGCGACCTCTGGATGCGCAGCGGCGATCTGATGCGCAAGGATGCGCGCGGCTTTTACTATTTCGCCGACCGACTCGGCGATAGTTTTCGCTGGAAGGGCGAGAATGTGTCGAGCTTCGAGGTCGCGCAGGCTCTCGCGGCCTGCCCCGGCGTGCGCGACGCCAATGTGTATGGGGTCGCCGTGCCGGGTTTCGAGGGGCGCGCCGGCATGGCGGCGCTGGCGGTGGATTGCGATTTCGATCTCGACGCGCTTCGTCGCCATATCGAGGGGGCTCTCCCGTCCTACGCCCGTCCGCTGTTTCTGCGCCTTCGCGAAAATCTGGAGATCACCGAAACTTTCAAGCACAAGAAACAGACGCTGGCCGAACAAGGCTTCGATCCGCGACACGTCGAGGATGCGCTCTATTTCGCCTCTCCGGGCGCCAGCGGTTACGCGCCTCTCGACGCGGCGATGCGCCAACGCATTTGCGCCGGCGAGTTTCGCTTATAAGGCGGCGGCGATGAGCAAGCCCTCGTTGACCATTTGGCATAACAGCAGATGTCCGGTGTGCGAGGCCGGCGTGAACCGCCAGCGGGACAGACTGCGCAAGGCGGTCGCTGCCGGCGAGATCGAATTTCGAGACATTAATCTTGAGCCAGAGGCGCTCGCGGCCTTCGGCGTCAATGTCGATGATGTGCGGCGGCGCCTCCACGCCGTCGACCAGCGCGGCGCATTGCTGGTCGGCGCCGATGTCGTCGTCGCGGCATGGCGTAAGACGCCGGGCGAAGCATGGCTCGGGGCGGTGTTCGGCGCACCAGGACTGATTGGGGTCACGCGGCTGGTTTACAATGGTTTCGCGGATCTGCTCTGGGCCTGGAACAAGCGCGCGGGCCGCTGGTGACAGCGCTTGGTCGGGAGATCGGCGCCGTTTGAAGGCATAATCTGCGGCAGACATTCGCGTCGCCCGGTCAGCGCGATCAGCAGGACATCGAAAAAATATGGAGAATTGGAGAGAGAAGCTGTGCGTTGCAGGTATGGCGTCTGGCGACTCGCCCAGTTCAAACGACACTGCAGATTTTTCGCCGGATGAAACATTCTTTGGCGCCCAACCGCGCCTCAACGCATGATGCTTTCTTAGCGAAGTAAAACTTTATCGGCTGAAAAATCGACGTCCGCCCGGGGGAGTAAGTGAATCCTTGGCGAGGATTGTTTCTTTGCGGCAGCGAACAACGTGTTGTGCTTGTTACTCTATTCTTGGGTGCGGGCTTTGGAGCTCCTTGTAGAATTAATACAGGTTGCGCAAATCGGGCGTCTGCGCATCGTGAAGCGCATATGCAATCTTGACGCGCAACCTCTGTCCGACTAAAGGTTTAACGAATGTTTAACGCGTTTGCATTAAGGGTCGCTGAACGGCGGATCGGCCAAAGATACTTGCATGGAGGCAAGCATGTCCCGTAGTGCGGCGATATTAGGCTGCGTAATAGCGTTGACTACGGGGAATCAGACGGCGTCCGCTCTGGATACGACGCGTTGCCTAAATAATCAGATAGTGGACAATCGCGGGCATGTTGTGCGTGACGCCAATGGGAACCCGGTCCCGTGCGGCCGGCAGGAGCCAACCGCTAGCGAACAGGGATTGTTTGACCGCGACACGCCGCTCTATTTGGGCGCTGGCGCATTGATGGTCGGCGGCGGCATTAGCGCTGCGGTGGCCACGAGTTCAGCAGGCAAAGGCGGTGGCCTTGGCGGCGGCTCCTCACAGCAGTCCCAGCTGATTTACCTGCTGTTGCTCAACAACAGCAGTCATCCCGCCAGTCCGTAATTCCGAGGGCTAGGGTTTTCGCAGCTCGCCGCGGGTCAGCGCTTATGTGATTCGTCGATATTGACGGGGCGCAAGGGTCGGAGCGGGAGATTAAAGCAAAAAAAGGCTTTTGGTTGTTTTTTGAGCGCGGGCGTCGGGGAGCGCCGCAATATCCCGGTTTGGATTAAGTTTTGGCGGTCGGCGCAGCTGTTCGTCGATCCTTTTTGGGGGGGCGCCCCCCCGGCTGCGGCCCGAGGACGCTTGGCTGCTCGGAGCGGAATCCGGCGGGACCGGGGCGTCGAATGACGCTTAACAGGACGAGCCGCTCGCCGCCCCGTCGACATGCGCCATGGCGCTTGCGCCGGGCCCCATCGCAGGCGTGGAGGCCGGGCCGCCAAGCTGGTCAACAAGCTCAATGCGCCTTGAGCAATTCTAAATGTAGCAAATTTTTAGGATTCCCGAATCGGCGGAAAAATGATTCAGCCTTGGAATGGAGCTTTTGCCGTCTCTTCTTTCTGGTTTGACAGCCGTGTGCGCTGCCTTCCCGGA